>OFGQ01001106.1_pt1 | contig 18938 bp, 14 predicted proteins | sample 1521791 | NCBI WGS metagenome assembly OFGQ01 (sample SAMEA3504116, study PRJEB24116) | mouse gut metagenome | biome: mouse gut; feature: mouse-associated habitat; material: faeces | place: Denmark | collected 2011 | reverse complement strand
TTTCTTTCAAATAAACGGTTTCCTGAGTTTTGGTAAACTCTGTAGAGGAACTCCCCTTTTCGTCTGTAGGCGGCATGTTTACAATCAGGCTTGTGCAGGCCTCATCTTTATACACTCCAAATACCGCGCCTGAAAGGCTGACATTGGTGTCTCTGTCTTTCTTTATCAGTGTGATTCTGGCAATATCCAGCCACTTCACTTTGAACCGGACAGAGTTTGCCTTTTCTTCTATGAAATCTCCGTATCCGATATCCTGAATGGTACTTCCAGTACTAAGCACCAGTGTTTTCCATTGTGAACCAATCTGTCCTGTCAACTTTCCGCTGTCCCATTCACCGGTTGCGGTCTTAGGTGCAGTGAAATAAAAACTCCCTCCGCCGTATATTTTTATAGTTCCTCCGGTCTGGCTCTTACCGTCAGAAGCATTATGATATGTCACGTTTGACGGAAGATCCAGAGTAACATAATTGCGGTGATCCCCATTTAACTGAAAAGTTTTTGTCTTTTGTGAATCTCCGTCAAGATCTGCTTTTTCATAATCAGAATTCAGGCTGATGGCAGCTACCGGCGGGTTTTCCTGTCCAAACAGGTAGTTGGTATAACCCAGGACACCGGTTTCCTCCAGAGATCCTGCTGTACAGCCATGAAAACCCGCATCCCCTATATATGCATAACTCGCCGCAATATGTGTAAATATATACCTGGTATCTGCATCCAGCTGCGGCATATACTGCTCTGTCAGATCTCCCGGCCCGCCATATCCATAATATAAGACTTTCTGCAGATTAGCATTTGTGTTCAGAACCTCTGCAACATAGTCTGCATCCGGCGGAGAGGCTTTCGGAGATTCCAGGCAGTATGCTATTTTCCCATTTACATAAAAGTAATTCGTTTCGTAATTTCCAATGTTAGAGGGATAACGCAAAGTCTTCCCCTTCACCAGAGAGACATTTGAGCTTCTCTGGGCCGCCATTCTCGCGGGCACAACAGATAGAAACAGGCTGTCCTCCACATCTTCTACGACAACCAGTTCCTGTTCGTTTTCCCCGCCAGATGTATCTAAATTATCAGCGGAATCGTCTAAATCTGGCTTTCCCGGTTCTCCTGTTTGATTCATATCCGCCTTATCAGGCGCGACTGACGGATCTGCGTCTTCCGACTCGTCCCCAGAATCAGTTCCTGTTTTTGTATGCCCGTTTTTTGAAGGGCTTTCCGGCTCCCTGCTTTTTACAGTAATCATCCGGCTGATCTGATATGCCAGGTTTTCGTCCCTGACAGGATATACTTCGTAGACAGCCTGATACTTTCCCGGTACATCATTGGCAAAGTTGGTTAATTTTTCATCAACGGCATTTTTAAATATAATTTTTACCTTTTCTTCTGCAAAAAACAGTTTGGTAAAATCATGTTCGATATCGAAGTCTGTCTGCGCTTTTATGGATATATCTTGGGCAATAACAAACTCGTCTTCTGTTAAGCGTTCCTTCATTTCAGATAAAAAAGGCAGATTGGATGCACCCTCATTATACAAAATAAAGTTATCTTCCTGAACCGGTGCCTTATCCTCTGCTGATTCCACTGTCTGGATTTCCGGCTTTGCAGATTCTGCTGCAAACGCCGTCATACTTGAATGAAGTATTGTTGTGCAGCAGATTAAGAATGCCAGGGTTCCTGACATAATTCTTTGTTTTCTAATCATCGTTTTCCTCCTGATATAATAATGAAAAGGCAGGGATATTCCCTGCCCGGCCAGCCCTGCGGCTAAATAAATTTTTAAGTGCGGGAAATCTGCCTTTTTGTTTCTCTCCTCCTTTCTCCTGCAAGCCCCAAAAAAGCCAAAGGCAGACTGCTTCTTGATACCTGTTTCCAGGAATTGTACAAAAAGCCTTCCGCACTTTGGCTCGCTAAAAAAATATATCCTTATTATATAGAAAGAAACATGCTCTTTCAAATCCACAAAACGCCATATACTGCCAAATACATATTACAGCTGTCCTTCGAGGAAAACATATCTGATATTAAGACAACTTATCTGTTCCCCTGCCTTTCTCTTTTATTCTGTTGCCCATTCCATGTTTTGCGACATCTTCTCCTTATTCTTTCATTGAGCATTCCGGAGGGCTCTGTTAAGCTATGGGTATACGATATTGGATTTCAAAAGGACTTCCGACAAAATAATACAATAAGGAGAGAAATACAGATGAAAAAAGGATTATATGTCCCGGCATGCCACAAATATATCAGGAAAAGAGATGGTACTCCCGACCAGCAGCGCATATTCAACGTTGCAAAGTCTGCATTTAAAGCAAAATATCCTAATCAGAAATTAGAAGATAGGGAACTGATCAGTTTCTTAAAGGCGAACCATGTGATTCCGGAAGAAACGAAAGGGGAAGACTTGAATACGGAGCATCCGGAACTTTGTTTTACGATTATCTCCCAATATAAATGTAATTCAACCTGTCAATTATGTGCCTATTCTCCGCTCTTTAAAAACCAGTGGGAAATGCAGGAATCCATATTAATTGGTTATGCCCTGAGAAGCTGGAATAATTTACAGGCTCTCTTAGAATCCGGTCTTACCTGTCGCCACTTCCGGGCAATGATTCCCGTATCGGAAAAATCATCCGTCTCAGTAATACCTTTAAATCGGCTGGCTTTTGAATATATGGAAAAGGTGCCAAAATCACAATCGGATATGTTGTCCATCTCCGAAAATATCATCCATACCTTGAAACAGAATAATAAAAATAAGCTCTCTGCAGATGATTTTAAAATTGCAAAAAAATACCTTGATAATCTCTTCCTAAGTAATTATCATGCTTTGCCGCCGGAAAAGATTGAAAACATTTTGAAAAAATGCTTTCAGCTGCATTTCCGACCGGCTCCTGAGCCTTCAACACAACAGGAAAAACAGGAAGAAATTATGGAAGAAAGCCCTCTGCGCCTGGAGGGCCTGCTAGCAGGGAAATCTCTGACAACAGCGGGAAACAGAAATCCTCTGCAAGAAACTGCCAGTAAGAAAAAAATAACAGATGATAAGCGTGAAAAGGCAGTTCACACCTGCTATACGAAAGATATTTCATCTGTACTGATAAAACCAATTTCCGCTGCAACTATGGAACGCCCTCCCCATATATGGCAGATAACCTATAAAGAGCTTCAAGATTTTCCGGCAGTAAACCTGGATACAGCAGACAAATGGCAGATGAGATTGTTTCTTGAAAAACTGCTAATGACGCCCTTGCTCCCTATGGAAACCTTGATAGATAATAAGGATTCGTCATGGGTGCTTCTCTATGTTCAAGGCAAATTTTTTTATTATTCCAGCAGCAATCTGACCATATTAGATACCATACTGCCCTATATTGAAAAAAGTGCTTTCCGCAAAATCATTTGTTACGAGCCTTATCAATTGTATGAATACTTTTTCCGGCAGCAAGTCTATGGCATAACCCTGTTCAGCATCCGGCTTGGAATGGATTTCGCCTGTTCCCCGGCTTTATGGAAATGTAATATAAATACTGTCCTGCATGAAATATGCAAAACAGAAAATCCTGATCATGCCCCTGCAGTAATGGACAGCATGCGGAACTACTATAAGATGTTCCAATATTTAAGCAAGACTGGTTTAGAAAAAAAGAAGATGTACTGGGAAAGATATTATATCATGAAATTTTTAGGATATTCTTATCATAGAAAAGAAAACGGTTTAACAGGAAAACCCCTGTTTCTAAAAGAGGCCCTGGATGGCTATCAGTTTGCTTATACCGAAAAGGATACATTAATGGCTCCTTATATGGCTGTCCGCTATCAGATCCGATGGGAATCAAAAGATGAATTTCCAATTGAATCCATGCTTTCGGAAATTATGAAGCACAGAATTCCGGAAATTCATGAAATATTACTGCTATCCTATAGTAAAAATAATATGATATTTTCCATACTTCCCTCGGAATATGGTTACTTATGTGATTTGGTAAATAATATTGCATGTTATTTTGCAGAGATAAATAAAAAATTGCCGGTACATATTGACGAAGACATTTTGAGCAGTCAGAATGAACAATGTGTGGCAGTGCCTTGATTAATGTAAGGTGGCAGTGAGAAAAAATAGCGGGGAAGAGCAAATGATGTTATATGTATACTTCATACTATAACATAAATGTAATACAAAAATCAGGATAACTGACCGTTTTGAGACATCTGGACAGCTCCTGATTTTTATATTTCTCCTACTATTTTAATTCATCGTAGACAAAACCGGCAATCAGTCCTTTTCTAATCGCTGAATCCTCTCTGCTCATACATATTTTATATGCCTCTTGATTGTCCATCCTATCTCTTTTCCATTCAAAATGACCCATTTCATACACAAAATACTCATCCTGACTCGTAGTAACCAGGAGCCTGCCACCATTTTTCAGCAGCATATAGAGATTCTGCATGATGAATTCCCGGTATGGATGGTAACACTGCTCATCAAAATATCTCAGTGAATATACCACTTCTATTTTGTCAGCATTCTCATCCCTGCAAAGCTTTAGAGCTGTTCCCTTTTTGGGCAAATCCTCAATAGACTCCGACATCCTCCTGAGAATATATAAGTGTTCCTTCGTCTCCTGATCCAAAATCTTATTATAGTTCGCTACTTCCCGAACAGTCTCAACCTCTTTCATAACGCGGATAATCCAAAAATCCTTTAAATCTTCTCCAGCCCAGTTCCATACATAAGGCTCTATTGTTTTCCAAAAGTCCATAATATCAAAGTAATGCTCATTGGGTTGTGCTGCCTTTTCATCTTTAAAAAAGAACTGAAGACATTCCTCTTCCTCTGCCTCCTTCCTCAGTACGCTTGAAAAAAAAGCATCAACAGATTCAATCGCATTTCTTACGCTGTTAAAATCCGTTTCTCCACCTAATTTACCAGTAAATCTTCCCGTCAAATCCATATTAATGTCTCCTGTACCTTTCATATCTGCGCCACAAATTGGTTGAAATTATATCAGATACCAATATACGATTCCAGCAGTTCCTGCTAATTACCATTATTTACCATATAAAAAGCAAAATTTTCTTTCCATCTATTTCTTTCCGGATATTTCTTTCGGCAAGTTGCAAAAAACACCTCAGACACAGGTAAATACGGCAATCCCCGCTATTTAGCTTAATTAAACATATCTATATTTTTACATCACGATTTCCTATCATTCCGCCAACTGCAAACATATATCTGTCTTTTTATATGGTATACCTTTATATGAATACTTTCAATAAAAAATATAAAATATCTCTTATTTTCGGAACCTCATGGATAGATTTTATTGTTTTACTGCTTAAATAGCCCTTGTAAAATTATTACTGCTTATTTGCCTGTCATCTGCAAATTAAATTCCATGAATAAAATGTATTCTGTGATAGAACTATAACTCATAGAATGATTAACTTTATAATTTTATTATAATATAGTTTTACAAAGGTTACAATGTACAGAAATACTTATATCAAAGGAGTACCCCCATCCATGGAGCTTAATTTTAAAGCCATAGGTAAGAGAATCAAAATAGCAAGACTTAAAACCGATCTGACTCAGGAAATTATGGCAGAAAAGATAGGAGTTACACCTCAGCATGTCAGCAATATTGAAACCGGTAATTCCAGCGTCAGCCTGACAACGCTTATTGCTATAGCAAATCTTCTAAAAGTGTCGGTCGATGAGTTGATATGTGATACGGTATTGAAAACTAAATATGTATTTAGCAAAGAAGCAAATGAAATCTTTAGAGATTGTAATGAATATGAGATACGCGTTTTGGTAGAAATACTGAAAGCGGCGAAATATTCCATGCGTGATGTGAAAATGTTTGAGGCCAGAATAAAAAATAATGAATAAAATCGAAACAAAGCCGGCAGTAGGGAACTCCCTGCCTGCCGGCTTTGCTTATCCCTCATCTTCCCAAATTTATTTTTCCTTTTCAGGCAGCAACGGTTTCACCCAGATTTCCATATACGCCATATCTTCTGCATCCCGGAAATACTTTTCTACCGAAAATGGTTCTGTAGTGAGGTTGTGCCGAGGCAGCCATGTGCTGAATAGATATTTGTTTGCCTGGGTTTCGCATACTCCTGGACCGGTTTTCTGACCAGACGTTTAAACAGACGCTGATAATAAAATTGGGACAAGCCAACCATATCGGCAAGCTCCTCTGTAGAGATTTCTCCTGATAAATGTTCCTCGATATAATTCAATGACTGGTCTATAGTTTCCCATGCGTGCATTGCGGCACCTCCTTTATTTGATGCTCAAATCATACCACACTGTTTTTTATCAGGCTTTTCACCCTATGCCCTTTTTCATCACAGCTCCCATATACAATATTGCATGATGTCAGATATCAGTCCTGTTCTGCTCAAAGTTCCCGCAAATCTATGCGGTTATTCTTTCGATACATCAGACATGTTATCCCCAGAAGCAGCACACACAGAACAGCCCGATATCCCCCGGAATATCCTTCCGGAACCAGACAGGCGCCCGCGCCGCCAAGGATTGCAAGGACAGCCCCGCCCATGCCGCCAAGTACGGCTGAAGCGCTCTGTTTGACCACGCTTACCTCATTCTCCCAATCCAGAACCGGGAAATGCAGATTAACGGTAATCCCGTATACACAGGCAAACAGCAGGATCACCGCCGGAATCACCATCATCCAGAAGCTATCCTGTAATCCCGGCTTTAATGCAAGGAGCAGGAAAACCTCCGACACAAGGTAAAAAGGCAGAATCAGGATCAGATTCATCAAAAGCTTTGCGTCCAGGACTGTCCGTGCCGGCAGCGGCAGGCTTTTGGCAAGCCACCACTCCTTCCCTTCCATGGAAACAGATGTGGCTGCAGTTGTCATCATACAAAAAGTGCCTGCCAGCAGAAACGGTGCGATTACTGCCAGATCAACCGGAACCGGCAGGAGCTCTTTCACCCTCGCCGGGCCTGTAAAAAGAAGCGCCCCCGATATGACACAGCCCATAAGCGGTCCGATGATCGTATTGGATACATAAATACTCGATGAGAAATACCGTCGGAATTCCTTCCTGCACAGGGAAACCAACGCCGAGTCTGCTTTCAAATCTCCCATCTGATAATCATGCCTTGCCGCCGTTGTATACAGATTCCGGCAGATGGACTGAAAACAGGCGGATACGGCCGCCGCCGCCGCGGCAAATACAGACAGAAATAAACCTGTATACATCAAGCACCGGCTGATTTCCCCATCTACAATCGCCGTCCCAAGCAGCACAGCCGGAGGATAGAATCTCTCAAGCATAGCCGAAATCATTCCGGACAGTTCCTCCATAATCTCCAGACTTTCCATCCCTTCCACTGACGTAAGACGCGAAGAACCATACATAATGGCAAAAACAAATACTATCGTAAGCGTTGACGCTACCAGGCTTTTATGCCGCATCCTGGAAGAAATTCCCGTAACCAGAGCCCCAATAAGGATCGCCCCTGTCATTGGCAGTAACGGCACTGACCATATCCCAAGAAACGCACACAGATAGAATGACACATCCGGCCTCATCTGCCATGCATACACTGCAATCCCCGGAAGCAGTACCAGGGCAGCCATCAGCAGATTTTCCGTATACATGCGCAAAAACCGTCCAAGCACTACTGCGCCTTTCCTTACAGGCAGGGATACTACCATATCATATCCCTGTCTCCGGAAAATGATGCTTCCCGCCTTTAAGATTCCAAATACAAAAATGAGCATGCTGGATATGGCGATGACATAAGCCGGAACATCTTCTCCTGCTCCAATCTCCACCAGTCCCCAGGAAAGGCCGCCCACATAAAATAACAGCATAATAATCAGGAGTATCCAGAGGACAGAAAGCATTACGGCCCTCTTCTTTTTACGCTTATCTTTCGTGAACCGTAAAATATTTATGCCAAGGAGATTACATAGCTCCAGCCTGGCCATAATCCTAATCTGCGCCAGCATTATTTACCACCTCCATAAAAATGGACTCCAGCGTATTGCCCTGCTTTACAACCTCCTCCATGGTGCCTTCGGCAATCAGGCGTCCCTCCTTGATCATCGCTACCTTGTTACAAAGCTTCTCAGCCACCTCCAGCACGTGGGTGGAAAAGAATATGGCGCCCCCGCCGGCGCAAAGTTTCCTCATCCTCTCTTTCAGAATAACGGAAGCTTTCGGGTCAAGCCCCACAAAAGGCTCGTCCAAAACCAACAGCCTTGGTTCATGCAGCAGCGCAGATATAATAGCAAGCTTCTGTTTCATACCATGGGAATAAGAAGAAATCAGATCCCCAAAGGATTCCGTTATTTCAAATTCATCCCCGTACCTTTTGATCCGTTCCTTCCTCTCTTCTGCCGGAACCTTGAAAATATCGGCAATAAAGTTCAGATACTGGATGCCTGTCAGATACTCATACAGATCCGGATTATCCGGAATATATGCCGTCATCTGTTTGCACACAAGCGGGTCATCATGAAGGCTGATTCCTCCGATCCGAATCTCTCCCGCATCATATCCATGGATCCCGGCAATGCATTTCAGCGTTGTTGTCTTCCCGGCTCCATTATGCCCGATGAATGCGCAGATATCACCCGGCATCACATGAAGGCTCAGATCCGTGACGCCCTTGCTGCCGCCCTTATAGTGTTTCGTCAAATGATTGATAATAAGCATTGTTTTCCTCCTGTTTTACGAGAGCAGTCTCTGTAGCTGCTTCGCATCTGCCAATCTTCTATGTGTCAGTTTTTGCAAAATGCTGCAGTATTTTCTGGAAATCAGCATTCTCTTTCAGAGCCTCAAAAGCTGGGTGGCTGAATGCTTCCTGCAGATTCTGAAAAACGAATTTCCTGCTTCTTGGAGCCATTTCTCCCAATGGAAGGGCTTCAATCCATGCGTCTAAACGGTCAAAATATTCATCTCCGTGGAGTACAACCTTCTCTGCCCGTAAGAGCCCGTCAACACATTTCTCAAAAAGGAAGAGGGCCTTCAGCGCTTCTTCCTCCTCCCCGACCGCTGCATACATGACTGCCGCCTGATAATGGAACTGTGCAGCAAGATTGGGATGGAGCTTCTCCAGCAGGTAGGCTTCCATTACATTTCTGATCCTGCATACTGTCTTTTTGCACCGCTCTATGTCATCTTGATATAAAGCCAGGGATATCGCGGCATCACTGACCAGGTTCAGAATATCCAGCCATTCCCTTGCCTGGATATAACCTCTTGCCTTCTCATGTTCCCCCGCCATCTGATATGCCTGGACCAGTATGGCTCCGTCCTGCCCTGCAAGACGGGCGGGGTCAGAAGAAGGCTCCAGCATAGTTATCGTTTCAGCCGCTTTCCCAAGCCATAAGCTGATGCCAGCCTTCAAAACCAAAGCATCACTGCATATGCTTACATCGCTGCAGCTTTCCAGAATATGGTCGCACCATGAAGCCGCCTCCTCCAAAAGCTGTTTTTGTTCCTCTTCTGACTCTGCCAGCATGTAATGATTCAGGTACAATACAGTAAGCTGCAGCAAAAAGGCATGGCAGGAATAGTACCTGTGGGCCAGAGTGCGGGTCTTTTCAATGGCCTCATGAAAAGGAAGCCTGGCAAAATCCTTTACAAGCTCCGCATAGAAGTAGCGGATCTGCTCTTTGGAGAGCTGGGCTTTGTACCCGATCAGCTCGTCTATCGTTGTGCCAAAATAGGCAGAAAGTTCGAGCAGAAGCATAAGATCCGGTGTGCTTTGGGCATTTTCCCACTTGGATACTGCCGCCTTACTTACTCCGAGGAAGTCTGCAAGCTCCTCCTGGGTAATCCTCCGCTCGCGCCTTAGCCGGATAATATTGTCCGATAAATTTAGTCTGTCCATACTGTTATTGTTCTCCTTATCCTCTATTGTATTACCTCTTTTCTTCATTATAATAAAAAGGGGATTCCCTATCAATCGAACTGTATTCCACTTTTTCGCAAAAAAGTCAACCGGGGAGAAACTTCTTCTTATTACTAAAAACACTGGAGTAATTATTTTATGTTTGATGTGATGACAGAAATAAATTCACTAACAAAGATTGAATGAAGTAACTTTTTCATCTAGTATCCAACTAAAAGTAAATATATTTTGACAAAAAACAGAAGTGGAATTGTTGCACATTCATCCACTGATAAAGTACCTAATTCCACCTCTGAGTTTTTCATATATTGCAGTCTTGCATGCATATTGACTTTACCTCAAAAGCCTTTAGAGCAGAACTTACAATCCATCTCGCCTGACTTCACTCCCCGTATTCATCATCTGTTGAAAAATTCTCAATAAATCTACCAAAGTTGGTGCTTCCTTCTATCGTATTATCAGATGGCAGCTTTTCCTTTAAGGTTTAATAAGGATTGGATTAGTTCCGGGTCGGGCAAGGCGTCTATCCAGTCCCTCTTTGTAAATCCTTGCTCACTCAAATCTCCAACCTCCTGTTAAACTCGTTTTAAAATCTGACTCACTCTTTCACTCCGCCGTCCATCGAAGCCGATCCTTCATCCGCAGCCTGCAACAATTTCTTTAAATGTTCCATCTGTTCCTCATTTACATTAGAACAAAATCCATCTGGAAGAGTTGTTCCAGAGAGAATACAGTTGTCAAACTTACTACCCTTAATGTTTGCTCCTGCCAGACTTGAAAACCTAAAATCCGCATTCTCAAAATTACAGTTTACCAGCATCGCATTTGAGAAATCTGTACTTGCAAGAATCGTATCCGAGAAATCACAGCTCAAAAACTTTGAATGATTAAACATCCCATACCGTAAATCTGCCTTTTTCATATCAAACAAATTAAAATTGGCATATCCTGCAACCGGAATACTGTAATCTGACGTTATTGTTACAGGCGTCCTGATAAAAACAGGCTTGAACAAAAACGGCAGCCCCTCCATATCATTCATTTCTGAACCTGCATTAAAAAACCATTCCAACCGTTTCTTTCCCCTGACGGCATATGGTTCATAAATATGTCTGTATATCTGCACTATGCACCTTAATACATTTATATTTTCCTGAAACAGGCTGCGTTTCCCATCATACCGGTAATCATGAACCGCACCATGGAAGAACATCTTCTCAAAAAAATAACCTAAAAACTGGTACTTTAATTCCTGCCGGATAAATTCTTCTTCCTCGTTAGATAACATCTTATACAAAGATCTGTAATAGATAAACTCAGATACCTTATCACTGACATCTGAATCAGCAAACAGACGGCTGAAAGCACAGATAAATGCTTCAATGACCGTACTACGCTTCTGCTCATCCCTCATGCATTCTTCATCAAAAGACTGATAAATGGTTTCAAGCTCATAAAATATCTTTTCACACAGGAAGAAATCTCTTATATTATTGTGATAAAATTCAGCAACGCCTCTTTTACCATCATTTTTCCAATAATTACAAAGCGCATAACACCGTCTTACAATCTGCCCTGTCTGTTTTGATTCCAGCTGCAGGCCGCGTATGATTTCCCCGATATCATCCTGTGTTACATACAGCTTCTTATTCCCGGTCGCATACATTTTATAAGCAATCTCAGCGCCAACCCGATACAAAACATCCTTATACCTGCTAATCATATGTGTATAGGAATCCCTTGAAAACAGCTTGTTATACTCCGTGTTGCTCAGCTCCACAGAAAATATCTGATGGTATAAGACCCATGGATTATCCCATGCCTCATCCGTAATCTTCCCTGCCGCAAGCATATATAGAGCCAACGGGGTATCACAGATTCCATCCGAAGAATCGTCCTCAATCCCAAGGATCCGATCAAGCCGCGGAAATTCTTCCCGGTCACACACCTTCCGGTATTTTTCAATCCATTCCTCCCGCTTTCCCGCATTGAAATGCTTTAACAATACATAGGCGATGCCGGTGCCGATTCCCTCCTCTTTCAGTTTTAATACATCTATAAATTTGGGCCTCGTTGTTATGATAATATGGCTTTCCGAGAATCCTGATTTCGCTCAAAATCTGCTCCGCAAAGTCCGTCATTCCGTCAATCATACATAATTCATCAAATCCATCCAGAAATAAGACCGATTTCCCTGCCTTTTCTGCAAACACTTCATATGTCTCAAATCCCAGCTCTCCCAAAATGCCCTTAACCGGTGCTTCTATAAACTTTTTGCTCATAGTCAGATTCCTCAAACGGACACAAAACATTGCGCATCCGTCAAATATGCCGTTTTCGGATTCTTGCATGGCCTTCTCATTGCCGAAAGCAAGATGTGAAATCAAGCTGCTTTTTCCTACACCAGCATCACCTTCCATCACCATAACACGGTTTTTCCTATCCGCCGGAAACTCAGCCAGAAGCTTCTCAATATCTGGCCGACTTTCCCATAATCTCATGGAACTGCGGGGTGCAATATCATAATCCGGCCTGACATATGTATCCTTCAAAGTAATAGCCCTTTTGTCTTCTGCCTTATGCAGAAACAATACACTTCCGTAGCTTTTGACATAACCATAGTAATCCTGGTTACATTCTGACTTTTCTTTTCCCTCCAACATCCGGTATATATCATCACACACGATAGAGGCATGGAGACTTCGTAGTTCCGGATCATTCTTTACCAGCCTATCCATATGGCGGTAAATAAAATCCACTTCTTCCGGCGTAACGATACTGTCCGCCTTTTCACCATACTGGACAGGGGGAAATACATCCTTTCTTGGAAGGAAACCTTCCATCAACCACTGCGTATAAAACTCAATGTTTTTCTGCCATATAAACAGGCTGCTATTACTGCATTGATACTCCTTTTCATATATCTCCTGTGCAGTCTCAATCACATTTGTAATCCTGTCCTGCAGGGTTTCTTTTGTAATATAGTCAAATATCCCCTGTATCCCATTTGTAACAAGACCAGTTACGATACTGCTGATATAACCATATATCTGTTCATTCATCTCTCGTTCCTCTTTTCAGGATGTTTTCTGCTGATTTGATATAAATGTTATCATGCAGGTATAGAAAAAGCAACTTTCATTGACATTAATCAAAAAAAGTGATAGTATAACTATCATAAAATCCAGACAGACAGGAGAGATTCTTTATGGGAGAATCTATGATTCGGAAACAGCAGATGGAGCGGCGCACGCAGCAGATACTTCACACTGCTCTAAAGCTGTTCTGTGAAAAAGGGATTGAAGACACATCGGTGGAGGAGATTGCGAAAGCCGCCGGTGTCGGACCAGCTACAATCTACCGTTATTTTGAAACCAAAGCCCAGCTTGCGATCTCGGCAGGGATTGCATACTGGCAGAAGGTTGCAGGGAAATATCTGGAGTCCCTGTCCCAAATCGCATATCAGAAACTAAGCGGACTCCAACAGATGGAATGTATTTTCCATATCTTTTCAGAGATTTTCCAGGAGGAACTTCTATTTCTGAAATTTCTCCAGGAGTTTGATATCTTTGTCCAAAGATATCACATTTCAAAAGAACGGCTGGGCGAATATGAAGAATACATTCTGAATCTGAAGCCTTATATGACAAATGCCCTGGAAAAGGGTCTCAGGGACGGAAGCCTGGCCTTTTCATATACAGCAGATGAAATATATTTTTCCGTGACACATACGCTGATAAGTCTGATGCAGAAGCTGTCCTTAAATGGGCACATCCTTTCATCTGACGAGCGGGTCGGCCTGGCATTGCAGGTAGAGATTGCGGGCAATCTGCTCCTTAAGGGCTTGGCAGCAAAAGAATGATAACATAGAGGGAACAAGGAGGATACATATGAAATCACTATCTACAGGTAAAATATGGCTTTTCGCAGCCGGACAGTTTGGATGGTCTTTACTGTCTGGTCTGATTTCTAATTGGCTGGTATACTTTTATCAGCCGGATGAGGTGTCTGTGGCACAGGGACAGCCGCTGTTTATTCCCCAGGGGTTGGTTATTCTCGGAATCTTTACGGTAATCGGGGGCATTACTGCCTTCGGACGGCTTTTTGACGCATTCACAGATCCGTGGATCGCATCGCTTTCAGACCGCTGTACCTCTGAAAATGGCCGGCGAATCCCATTTTTGAAATGGGCGGCCCTGCCTCTTTCTCTGTCTACCATACTGATATTCTGGTCCCCGGTCAACAGGAACAGTTGGGCCAATGCCATTTTCCTGTTCGTAATGGTACTGGTATATTATCTGTCAATTACAGCTTACTGTACACCGTATAATGCCCTGATTCCGGAGTTGGGGCACAACCAGCAGGAACGCTTAAATATTTCCACTGTAATTTCTTTTACTTTTATTGCAGGAACCGCAGTCGCCTATCTGGCGCCGGTCATCTGGGGAACTCTGATCCCGGTATTGGGCCGTATAGGTGCTATCCGCGCAACATTCACAGTTATGGCTGTCATCGCATTTTTCTGCATGCAGATACCGGTCTGGTCCATCCGCGAAAAAGAATATGTCAATACCGTCCCTTCACAGGATACTGCGTTTTCTTCTCTTGTTTCCACATTCCGCAACGGAGAATTCCGGAAATTCGTAGGCTCAGACATCCTGTACTGGATTGCCATTACCATGTTCCAGACAGGCCTTCCGTTTTTCGTCACCAGCCTGCTGAAGCTTCCGGAAACAATGACCACGCTCTATTTTGTAGGCATGACGGCATTGTCACTGATATTTTATATCCCAATCAATAAGCTGGCACCGAAGCTTGGCAAGAAAAAACTGATAGTTGTGGCATTTGTAATCTTTTCGTCATCCTATCTTTATACCGGATTCCTTGGAAGGATCTCGTTTATTTCCGCCAATGCGCAGGGCCTGCTCCTTATGATTGCGGCTTCGTTGCCCATGGCGGTCTTTGGAATCCTTCCGCAGGCAGTAGTCGCCGACATTGCCCAGAGCGATGCGAAGCGCAGCGGCAGCAACCGGGAAGGCATGTTCTATGCCGCAAGGACTTTTGCCTTTAAGCTGGGCCAGAGCCTCTCTATGCTCCTGTTTACAGCGGTTTCTACAATTGGGAATGCATCGGGGACTGGATACCGTATTGCAGCATTTTCAGCCGCATGCTTCTGCTTTTTAGGTGGAATTGTATTCCTGTTTTATGATGAAAACAAAATCAACCAGGATCTACGGTAACTGTGCAAATGGTTACAAAGGAGATTCATAAAATGGATAAAAGAACAATTCATAATCTGATCATACCGGCAGAAAAATATGCGGAAAGGATGGAGTCGATGGTTCTGCCCTATCTTGCAGAGAGGAAAACTGAAAATTACTGTGAGCGGGAAAAGGGAAAAAAGATTTTTTACCTGCGCTGCCTTGCAGACCATCCGCAGGGGATTGTCATCCTGTCCCACGGCTATACGGAGACAACCGATAAGCATCTGGAAAATATCTATTACTTTCTCCGCGGCGGGTATCATGTCTTCATGCCGGAACACTGCGGACACGGCCGCAGCTACAGATTATGCAGTAATACTGAAGATTTTTCTCTGGTACATATTGATGACTATAAAAGATATGTAGAGGATCTGCTCTTCGTAAGCCGCATTGCGGCACAGGAATTTCCCGGCCTTCCCATATGCCTGTACGGCCACTCTATGGGCGGCGGAATCGCCGCATGTGCAGCCGCGCAGGATCCCCGGCTCTATTCCAGGCTTATCCTCTCTTCACCAATGATACGCCCAAACACTGCTCCGACCCCCTGGCCATTGGCATGCCTCATTGCAAAGGTGTTCTGTATGGCCGGCGGGGAAGAACGCTATCTGCCGGGAAACCACCCTTATGATGGAACGGAGCAATATGCCGACAGTGCGTCCGCTTCTCAATGCAGATTCCTGTATTATCAGGAAAAACGCAGCAAGGAGCCGTTATTTCAGATGAACGCAGCCTCCTATGGGTGGCTTTGGCAGTCGCACCGGTTAAACCGTAATCTTCAAAAGAAAGCATGGCGTCGGATTTCCTGCCCCACAAGGATTTTTCAGGCAGAAAACGAGACCTATGTTTCTAAAAAGGAACAGGAACGGTTTGTGAAAAAATTATGCAGAAGGAAACGTATAGATGCAAAGCTTATCCGGGTAAAGGGGAGTAAGCACGAAATCTTCAATTCCGATCCTAAAACCTTAGAAGCGTATTGGGATAAAATTTTATCATATTTCAAAGCATAACAAGCCGCCCCCATTTATGCGGAAGTTTTAGAACGGACAGTAAACCACCTACTGTCCGCTCCCCCAATATGCATCCAGCGCGTTCCTGTCTTTACTGACTACATACCCGCTGCCGCCGATTTCTTTTACATTCTCCACCATACTCACGATCAGCAGTGAATCCTCCGCGTCCTTTTCTGCGGTAAATACGGCGAACCAGCCGATCTCTGTCCCTTCGGTGTCCTCCACAGATGCCTTGATCTCTGCTGTCCCGGTTTTTCCGGCCAGCACGATGTCCTCACGATGTGCCGCATAGCCGGTTCCTTCCGGGTTGTTCACCACCTTTTTCATGCCTTCCAGAACCTGCGCTGCAGTTTCCACCGAAAAAATCTGCGGAAGCCAGATTTCAGCACCGGTATTGCTGCCCGCGTCCATGTCAGCTTCATCTTCATATACCAGCCGCGGCTTCAATGCATTTCCCCCATTACAGAATGCTGTATACAAGCCGGCCATATGCAGTGGGTTGACCAGGATCTGCCCCTGGCCATAGCCGCTGTCCGCAAGCTGAATCTCCGATTCGATATGCTCCGTATTGGAATACTGTGATGGGGGCATCACGATCTCGAAGGGAATCTGCTCCCCAAACCCCATGATGTTCAGCTCTCGTTCCAATACATCTGCACCAATCCCCAGCGCCGCTTTTGCAAAGTAAATATTATCCGAATAGATCAGAGCATTTTCCATGGTCACAGGCTCATACGCATGAAGCGTCGTTATATAATAGTCTCCCCAGGTAGCGTCCTTCTGCCAGCTCAGCCCCTCATTTCCAAAGTCCTCCTGCCAATCGACCGCACCTGTTTTCAAACCGATGGACGCAATGACCGGCTTTAACGTAGACCCGGGACACCAGATCTGCCGGAAACGGTTCAGCAACGGTTTTCGTTCATCCTCATTGAGGGCATTCCACCGGGCATCAGACAGGCCCAGGATAAATTCATTGCTGTCAAAGGAGGGTGTACTGACCAGTGCCAGTACCTCTCCCGAGCAGGGATCCATCGCAACGGAGCAGCCTGGATCTTCCTGGAACTGCTGATACAAAGCTTCCTGGAGCTGCGTGTCGATGGTCAGCCGGACGTCCTGCCCGTTTTTCACCGGGAGATTGGCCAGTACAGATTTTTTGCTGCCATCCTCCCTTTCTATATAAATGCTGCATCCGTCCTGCCCCTTCAATTCCTTTTCAAACAGTGCTTCCAGGCCGCTTTTGCCGATCACGCTGTTTTCGTTGTAACCCTCCCCCGCATGCTCCTCCAGATCCTCGGCGGTCACATTTCTTACATAGCCGGTCAGATGCCCGGCTGCAGCACCGAATGGATATGTCCGCACCTCCACGTCGCTGATCATGACACCCGGGATGGCAAGCAGTACATCTTGCCGTGCTTTCTCCGCAAGCACATCTTCCTTCGGATCCAGCGCCATCAGATCAAGCTCACTGACCTTCGGAACCGTTTTGAGCGGAACGAAGGAATCCTCCGTCACCCAGGCTGCGTCCAGACAGTTCCGGATTGTTTCCGGATCCATGTCCAACAGCCTGGATAACTGATGTAAGGCATTTTCCCGATCCTCCAGCCTTCCAGGTACGAGTCCCACTGATGAGGCGGTTCCAGGCCCGGCAAGCATCCGTTCATTCCGATCCAATATTTTCCCCCGCTCTGCCGGGCTTGATTCGATACGCACCTTGTCTTCGGAAGCCAGTTCCGGGAAGATCAGGCCGTCATGCCAAATGATTTTATATCCATCCTCCGTATCTGTAAATTGCATTTCGTTTTCAAACCGGAGATTACCGGCAAAGGTGTCAAAGGACATCTGGTAAGCTACGCTATCCTGTTCCCTGCTATTATTTCTGTCATTTTCCAGAACCTCGACCCGGACATTTTCAATCTCTATTCCCTCATAAATGGCAGAATTCCGTTTTATAAAAGCTTCCTTGTCCGTATATGCGGAATGGGCCGGATCCGTCATCCGGTACATTTCCTCATAATTATGCTGCCCAATCTGTTCCATATATCTGACAAGAAGCTCTTCCGGCGTCTCCCGGCCGCTGCCCCTCATGAAATAAACAATCCCGCAGACTGCTGCAAATGCTGCGGTTACAGACAGGACAGCCGCAGCGATGTGGATACGCTTTTTATTCCTTTTGTAAGGCTGCCTCCTTTTCCTTTCCATATCTGCCTCCATCCTCCTGAAAATATTCCACCTGTACGGTTGGATGTTCCATTGCGTCTGTAGATACAATACCTTTTATTTCATATATCTTACACCTGTAGTATTTATGTGTCAAGAAAATCAGAACTCATTATTTGTTCAACCAACGCCAACAACGCTTTTGATGTAGTCCGGGGAATCCGGCGTGATTTTCAGTTTCTTCCGCAGATTGCTTACATGGTTATTGACTGTCTTACAAAAGTAACTTCTTTCCTTTTGAATAGAGCGAATTCCAATCCATCCCTATTTTCCTCCTTAGCTTTTATTTTTCAGCGACAGGGGCTTAACCCAAATTTCCATGTAGGCCATATCCTCCGCATCTCTGTAATACTTCTCTGCAGAGAAGGGCTCTGTGGCCAGACTGTGGTGCTGCAACCATGTACCAAAAAGGTACTTGCTGGCCTGATCCAAAGCTACCGTCACCAAATTCTCAAAATTTTCTGCTTCGACTCTGCAAACGATGTATTCTCCTGCCGAGAGTTCTCTCTTAACAAAACCATCTTGCAGCCGGTCCGGAAT
>OFGQ01001083.1_pt1 | contig 19163 bp, 18 predicted proteins | sample 1521791 | NCBI WGS metagenome assembly OFGQ01 (sample SAMEA3504116, study PRJEB24116) | mouse gut metagenome | biome: mouse gut; feature: mouse-associated habitat; material: faeces | place: Denmark | collected 2011 | reverse complement strand
GAGGATCTGCTCGTCGTCGCCTTCTCCGGCTCCCGTCAGATTATCTCCCATATGCCTTATGGTACCTGACTTATGCACCAGATTTCCGAAATACACCAGATCGCCGTTATTTCTAAGTTTCCCCTCCTTTAACAGAATCGCGGAAGCGTCGCAGTCGATATCCTGCTGTGCCTTAAGCCCCAGAAACCCTCTCTTCTGCTCCACTTCATCCCAGCCCAGACCTACAAGAACCGTAGATAACCCAGCGTTTTCCTTGGACAGACTGACCTTCTGACCTTTTTGTAAACTAACTGACATCTCTATTTTCCCTCCTATTATTCCACATCCACACCAAAGTTTGCACAGAGCGCTGCAAGTCCGCCCTGGAAACCGCTTCCAATTGCATTGAATTTCCACTCGCTTCCGCTCTTGTACAGCTCACCGAACACTGCCGCCGTCTCGATCGAGAAGTCCTCGCCGAGATCATAGCGGAGCATCTCCTCGCCGTTCTCCTCATTGTAGATGCGGATAAACGCGTTGTTGACCTGTCCAAAGTTCTGTTTCCTCTGCTCCGGCTCATAGATCGTCACTGTGAAGGCAATCTTCGTGATATTGTCAGGAACCTTTGACAGATCGATCCTGATCTGCTCGTCATCCCCGTCCCCGACACCTGTGAGGTTATCTCCCTGGTGTACGACACTTCCCGACGGGTGAGAAAGTCGCTCGAACTGCCGACCCTGCCTGTATCATTCAGCAAAAACGCTGCCGCGTCCAGGTCGAAATCCCCGCCTGTATCAAACGCGTTGACATCCCATCCAAGTCCTACGACCACCTTCTTTAACCCTGGATTATCCTTTGTGAGACTGACCTTCTGGCCTTTTTGTAAACTAACCGGCATCTCCTATGCCCTCCTTCTCAAATTCTTTGACTATGCCACTTCGATCCCGTAGTGTCCGCAGAGTGCCGCAAGCCCGCCCTGGAATCCGCTTCCGATGGCATTGAACTTCCACTCACCGTTATGTCTGTACAGCTCGCCCACGACAACCGCCGTCTCGATCGAGAAATCCTCACCGAGATCATAGCGGATCAGCTCTGTGTTCGTCGTCTCGTCGACGATGCGGATAAACGCATTTGAAACCTGTCCAAAATTCTGCCTTCTGACATCGGCGTCATAAATTGTTACCGTAAACGCGATCTTCTCCACATTTGCCGGAACCTTTGCAAGTTCGATCTCGATCTGCTCGTCGTCTCCCTCGCCCTCTCCTGTCAGGTTGTCGCCCATATGCTTGACGGACTCGCTCGGATGTGTGAGATTTCCATAAAATACAAACTCTTTCTCCGTCGGACATTTCCCGTTTGCCCCCACCATGAATGCTGCCGCATCCAGGTCGAAATCCGCACCGGAGTCAAACGCGTTGACGTCCCATCCAAGCCCCACCATGATCTTCTTGAGTCCCGGATTCCCCTTCGTCAGATCCACTTTCTGTCCTTTTGATAAACTGATCGGCATATCTTTTTCCTCCTTCATGATAAAAAATTTTAATAAAGATTACTTTTTATTGGGAACATGGTACATCTCGTTAAACTCCCGCTTGATATTCTCGAGCCTGGCCTGATCCTCGACACGCTTCTGTCTCGCATCGTTCTGGATCTGCCGCGTCTCATTGATACCGTCCACGATCGTCCTCCAGGTTGTCTCCAATGTTTCAATCTTGATCGAACTGCCGGCTGCCATCGCCGTTGTGAGTTTCGTCTGCTCCACTGTATTTTGGGCATTCTTGATCAGCATCTCGTTGGTCTTGGCATCGAGTGCACTCATCGCCTCAGCCTGTATCTTCTGGCGTTTGAGCATGATCGCCTGCGCGAGCGCCTGCTTGAACACGGGCAGTGTGATGATAAACGCCGAGTTGATCTTTCTGACAAGGTTCATGTTGGAAAACTCCATCGCCTTGATCATCGGGATCGACTGCATCGCCACGCTCTCCGCCGTCCTCAGATCCTGAGTCCGCTGCTCGAGCATCATCAATGCCTGGTTGAGACTCGTGATCTCGAACTGGATCGAGGTGTCTCCTGTCGTCTGCATATCGGACTCTCTCTGCGCGATATACGCCTCGATCTCCCTGCAGCCCTGCTCCCCGGCAAGGATGTACTTTACCAGCTCGTGATAGTAGTCCACGTTCGCATCAAACATTTTGTCCAGATTGCGGTTTGACTGCTTGATCTCCGACTCGTATTTGCGGAGCTCCACGTAGATCTTGTCGACCTCATCCCCCATCGTGTGATATTTATCCAGTATCTTGTCGAGCTGCTTTCTCATATTGCCAAAAAGTTTTCCGAACAGGGACGGATTCTCCTGAAGCTCGTCAATGTCAAATTTCTCCATCACCCTCGCGAGCGCGTTGAGCATCTCACTCGAATCGTCAAGCTGGGACATGTTCACATTGTTCAGCACAACGTCCGAAGCCTTTGAGATCTCCTCCGCGACCTCCGCGCCAAATGACACGATCGTCTCCAGGTTATTGACCTCGATCGTGCTTACAATGTCGTCGACCTCCTGCGAGCCGACAAGCACTTCGTTCATCTGCTGTCTGTCCTCGACGATATCATATGTCTCCACCACTTCAATCTCGTTTTTTGAATCCACGGTAGTCGCCATCACCGACGGCTGCGTCTTCACTTTGCTAAAATCAAGTCCCATAAATCTTTATCCTCTCTTAAATATTTTATCACGCCACGACGTGCGGATAGCCGAAGGGATTCTGTCCCAGTCCGGAATTTCCAGATCGTACATATAATCCCCCGCCTGGTGCTCCTCCATCAGTTTCTTGTTAAAATGTTTCTCAATATTATATCCTGTCGGCACGAAGAAAAGGACATCAAATCCGACAAGGTTCAAAAAAGCCGCGTATATCGAATCTTCCAGCGTAGGCAATGTCTCCGACGCCGCGATATAGATAAGCTTTGGGTTCTTCTTTGTAAAGTCAAACTGCTGAATCAGCCGCAGCGCCTCTTTCGGCAGATTCAGCACAACCGACACGATCGTATACTCCGTTCCGTTTTCAAAAGTTCCCCGGATCAGTTTCTGTGCGATCAAAAGCTCCAGTTTATCTAAGATATGCTCCTGCATCTCTTCCCTTAAGAAACCGTAGGGGTAGCTTGCGTGGCTCTTTATCCGGCTCCTCTTTAGTTTCCCATTCTTAAAAAACTCTGTGGCGTACATCTTCATGGGATTCGGCATCGCAGGAGAGATAAACGGAACCCGGCTGATTACCAGCGTCTCCGGCGTCATGAGCTGCTTAATGGAAATCCAGTACTCCTCTACCTTCCTGTCCTTCACCCCCGACAGCTTTGAAAAAATGACCGGCATGCTCACTGTGCCGTCCTGTGCGTCAAAACCCAGACGGTACTTAAGCTCACTCCCCCACAGAATCTTAATCTCGCGGTCCATGGTCTTGAGGGTGATGCTGTCCGCCTTCGTAAACTGGCGGTCGCGGAACAGAATCGAGTCATTGTATAAAAGCGAATCCAGCTCCCGCTCCGCATGGTACGCCGCCGTACCAAGGCTCGCCCTCCCGCCCTCGTCGGGGAATCTGTCTAAAACCATGGACGTCTCGTGATTCACTTCATATAAAAGAGGATCATCAAGACAGCACCTTACGTTCAGGTTCGGGCAAAGTATGAGCACGTCCACCGGAATCCTTGCAAGGAACTTAAGGAACATGGCCTCGTTTTTATCCCGGCATCCTCCCAGATAGATAAAGCAGCCAATCTCCGGCATCCTCCAGTTTTTAAAGAGCTGATCCTGATATCTTTTTATCCAGCAGAGCAGATATACCGCCTTGTTGAGCATCCGGTTCAGGTTCTCCCCGGCGTCTTTCCTCTCTCCCGCCAGGGTCTCTGCAAATGCCTTTACAAGAATCCCTCTTAGTTTCTGGTTTGCCGGGTACTGTATGTTCGCGGCGAGCTCTGATACCATCTGTTCGAAACTGCCGTAATTCCCTCTCTGTACTTTCATGACCTCATCCGGCGCCGGCTTTGGGATCATCCCGCTCACAACTGCCACATGCCGCTTTTCGCTTTGCAGCGACCTGTAAAACTGATACAGCTCATTCACATATACGAGCTTATCTTCCACGCCGTTAATCCTGCAGTAACAGTTGTAGAACAAATCCTCCCTGTCGCCTCTCGCTGCCGGGGCGGTAAGGAAATCTTCAAGCCCCTTCCCGGCGATCCACGCGTTTGTGCATCCCGTGATGCCGGGAGGCTCCCCGAACATCTTTTTCTTCTGCTCCTCTTTCTCCCTTACCTCCAGTAATTCCTTTAAAGGAAATTCTCCCGGGAGAAGAACTACGTCGCACCCCGCGCCCCATAAAATATCGATCAGCATCCGCTCATAACTGCCTATGCTGCCGTGGTACAATATCTTCGGAACCTCTTCCTCCCCAAGCCGACCCACGACCCGCTCAAATTTATAGTACAGCCAGCACATGAACTTAATATATGCATTTTTCAGCATATTCTCCGTCTTGCCCGACTTTCTTAAACTTTCCAGTGAATCGTAGACCGCGCACGCCACGCTCTCCCGCTGAGATGCCTTCATCCTGGGCAGCCATCTCTTCAGGCTGGAGGATATGAATCCCAGGCTCATCTGGAATTCCATCCCCATCATCTCTTCATAGTATGCCAGGTTTCCCTCTGTCGGATTCCCAATTTTCCCTTCAATAACTACGCCGTATTTCCTGGCGGCATCAAAATATTTGCAAAGAAATTTATTTGTTTCGTCCGAGCCTTTTTCAAACGCGCATATATATGCCTTCCCTTCCGGACGCCTGCTGAGTCTTGAAAAAAAATCCTCAAGATTTTGAATTTTATAATGTTCTCTGTCCATATCACTTCTCCCGGCGCATAAACAACCCACCGACTTTGATTTTAACATAAGCGCACTGATATTACAAGGTGTACTCTATACCGCTCCCAGGTCAGCAGAATCCGCGGACAAACATATTTATCGTCTCATACCCCACCGCCAGATTTATATTCTGCCCTCCGTCAAATCCCGCCGTGCTGATGCCGATAATCTCTCCCTGCATATTGAGCACCGCTCCCCCGGAACTCCCGTGGGAGATCGGCGCTGTAAATTGAATCATATCCACAGTGTCAATCTCCCGGAATCCCGAGATGATCCCGTCGGAGACAGAATTAAAAAGCCCGAGAGGGCTCCCGATCGCCACGACCTTCTGTCCCCTCACCAGCTTTTTGGTGCCTCTGTAGACAGGCAGCGGAGATAACACCTTGCCTATCCGGATGACAGACAGGTCAAATACTGAATTGTACTTAATGATCTCATTCGTCCGGTAAACCGCGCTGTCGTCTTCTATCCGTACCGAAAAGCTATATCCGCCCTTTGTCACATGGTGGTTGGTGAGGATAAAGCCGTCTTTGCCGATCATAACGCCGGAGCCTGTGCCTATAGGCTTTCCCCTCTGGTCATGCACCTCTATCATAACGATGGAAGAGGCCAAAAGCGCCAGCTCTTCAAAGCTTTTCTCCCCGCCGTCTTCCCTCCTTCTTTCCTGTCTCTGCCGCTCCGGCATCCTGACCTGCGGCCCTGTTTTCAAAACTGGTTTTAATTCCGGTTTCCGCACCTGTTCTACTTGTATTTTTGATACCGGCTTTTCCTCTGGTTCTGCCTCTGTGATTTTTTTACTTTCACAGGGCGTATACTCCGGGAAGGGCAGCTCGCAAAATCCCCCCAACTTAAGTTCCAGAGAAAGATCCTTAATCACATCCGACGTCCTGATATCCGCCCGGCTCTGAAAGAGAAGGACATCGCACCCGATCAGGGTGAGCATGTAATAAAACAGATACTCCTGCTCTTTTACCACATTATCTGCCAGAACCTTATAGCATTTCCTCTCATCCCAGCCTGACAGCCCGTCGCCCAGAACGCTGTCCGTCCAATATAAAAGCTTTACGGCAAAATTCTTCTCCATGGATTCTGTCATATTTCTTTTTACCAGCCTGTATTTATCCAGTGTTTCACGGCAAGCAAGAGCCAGTATGTTTCCAAATACCTCATTTCTGCTTAAATTCTTTACGTACATGCCTTTCCCCGACTTGAGCGCGGCAAACTGCTCCTCGTAAAAGTCCGTGTCCTCTTGTGACGGCATAAATGCAAGGCGCTTTGCCCTCCGGTAGGTCAGCCTCTTTCTTTCCATTTCCAAATCCATCCTCCGGTCAATATCCGTGACCACATCTGCTAAAGTTCCCGGCTCTCCCCAGCCAAGAGCCCTGACAAAATACACATCCCTGCACCCCATATGGAAACCGCCTTTTATGCCCAAAAATGCATCCGGCGAATGAATTCCCAACACATTATGCCTGTAAGTGATCATATTTTTCATCCTGCTCACCTGCCTACACATTTTAAAACCTGTCTAAATTTTAACACAACACAAAAAATATATCTACCAATTCCTGTCCTAATGTGATATATTTAAAGACAATTATGTTACTGTTCACAAAACAGATAACAGCAAACAATCCAGCTTACCACAAAGGAGTTTCTGACTATTATGAACAACAGCGCTATCTATTACAGCGTAGGCCCGCTCCTGTACTGCCCGGCAGACAGGGTTTCCATCGCGTCCTCCATAAAATCACAGAAATTCGGGATGAATTACTCCCTGTCGCTCTGCCTTGAAGATACGATAAATGACAATTTTGTCTCCGAGGCCGAGGATCAGTTGATCGCGTCAGTGGGAGACATATACCGCTCCCTCCAGAATACGGAGTTTTACCTTCCGAAGATTTTCATCCGGGTACGAAATCCCGGGCAGATCAAAGACCTCGCCCGCCGTTTAGGAGACAGCCATGAGATAATCACCGGATATATCCTCCCTAAATTTTCCTTAAGCTGTGCGGATGCCTATATCGAACAGGTTGCAGGCTTAAACAGCGGCATGAAACCCGTTAAATACATGATGCCGATCTATGAAAGCTCTTCCGTCGCAGACCTTCGCACACGCCATGAAACACTGTATGCCCTTAAGGAGAAGCTGTCTCCTGTCGAGTCAAGCGTGCTGAATATACGGGTGGGCGGGAACGATCTGTGCCATCTGTTTGGATTCCGCCGGGAACCGACCGAATCTATCCACCAGATCACACCCATCGCCAATATCCTGTCTGACATCGTTACCGTATATGGAACGGACTATGTAATCTCCGGCCCTGTATGGGAATATTATTCCGGCAGGGAGTGGGAAAATGGGCTGAGAAGAGAAATCAAAGATGACAGGCTGTGCGGGTTCATCGGCAAGACCATCATCCACCCCAATCAGATACAGCCTGTAAACGATGGCTACAAAGTGACTGAAAAGAATTATAAAGACGCCTTGCGTATCCTCCACTGGAACGTCAAAGAGGATTCCTACGTATCCGGAAGTTCCGACGGCGACCGGATGGACGAATATAAGACCCATATAAACTGGGCGCAAAAGACACGTTTTATGGCAGAATGTTACGGCACCGCATAAAAAGAAGCTGACGCAGTCTCTATGCGTCAGCCAGTTTTTTTATGATTCCGCAGCATTTGTAGTGCCTCATCGGATAATACTCTACCGGCACATTTTTCTCCTCCGCAAGCTTTACGAGATGCCTCAATTCTTTCTTCCCTTTATGTCTCTCATCTATAAGCACTTTCCACGGCACCCGCCGAAGCAGGACTCTAGTCGCCTCACCGATTCCCGGCTTGATAAAATTAATGTCCGTAATGCCGAACTTCTCTGCGATTTCCCGTACCTCATGGATTCCCGCGCCTTCCACCTGCAGATCACTGGCCTCGGAAACAAGCGTAAATTCTCTTTCAATTGCCTCTATAAATTCATAAGAAAGATCCGCCCCACGCAGCTCCCCGTAAAACGCGGCTCCGTGAAAATCCTCTTCTCCTATGATATCGCTCCTGAGAAATGTCCTGCTGACAAGCCCTGAAACAGTACAGTTCAAGCAGGAGCTTGGAATCAGAATATCCTCATGGGTTCCGCAAAGCTCCGTCACGCCTGCCGGGTCTGCCAAAACCGCTATCTCCGAAGACACTCCCTCATATGCGGACACATCTTTCCTGAGTTCGTTTAAAATCGCCCCTTTACCAATCCATCCGTCCACAAAAAGGAGCTTTTCCGGGGCGTGGTTTTTCAACAGATATTTCATCGCATTGCCGTCTATTCCCCTCCCCCTGATAATGGAGATAGAATAGTGGCGGACATCTGCATGATATTTGAACTTTATATATCTCTTCAGCAGTATGCCGACAGGGATTCCTGCCCGGGCAAGGGACACAAGCACCACGTCTCTTCCCCTTGCTGCAATCACCTTATCCGCAAGCCTTCCCACTGCCTGGGCAACAGCTCCCGCATACACCTGCAAAGCCTCCTCGTAGGCCTCCATATATTCCCTCGTCGGAACATACTCTTCAGGCAGCATTTCACTGTAATGCCTCCCGGCCTGGATAAGCCGCTCTCTCTCCTTCGTGGGCTGCGGTTTCACAAGCCCTGTGATATCCTTCAGAAGAAGGGTCACGTCATCTTCTTTATACGAACTTCTCACTTTAACACCACCTGATCAGATTTATATTGTTATTTTTCCGGGCTATGGCTCCCACCAGGGAATTTTTCCCTTCTTCTTCCCCGCCCGCGGCATCTGTAATGATAAATACCCTGTCATAGCTTTCGATATTATACAGGTAAGTCGTCCTGTCCTTATCATACAGGCTCTTGAGCTCATACCTTGTCTTCAAAGGATATGATTCATCCGCAAAAACCATGACAGGGCTGCGGGTCGTAGAATGGCTCCATGCCAGAACCCCTTTCTCCTCCATGCACCTTGCCGCAAAAAGCGCCGGGTACATGAATTCCTCCGTTCCCACCACCAGGACTCTCTCACCCGCCTCAAATTTAAAAGCGGCATCTATTTCATGCCACAAAGATTCACATGCCCTCCTGTAGCCCGCTCCGTCCACAAGCCTCCTGGCATCTGCCTTTCCATTGATCTTTACTTCCCTCGCGCATACACAGCCCGCAGATCCGCACTCTTCGTAAATACCCCCTGCCATATTCCTCTCAGCAAGAGCCGCATACTTTTCATGATCCGTCTTAAGCACATAGAGCGCAGCAATCCCTTTCTTCTCGTAAATTTCCAGATGCTCCTTTTCCATGCCGTTTAAAAGGGACGCGACCGAAAATTTTAAATCATTTCCATACAGCTCTTCCATCACGCTGACAATATTCAGAATCGTATTGCCCGTCGTAACTTCGTCCTCGATAAAGACCACGCGGTCAGCTCTGCCTATCGCCTGGTCTATATCGTCCTTCACAAGCTTTTGTTCCGTGGCATGGCTGTGGCTCTCGGAAAAGAACAGATACGAAACTCCGGGAATATGCTCCCTTGTTGTCTGAATATACTGCGCTCCCAGCCTTACCGCCGCCTCTGCTCCTATGGCAGTCGCTGTCTCCGCAAATCCAATCAGCAGAAGCCTCTCTTCTTTGTATTCCGCCCGTATCAAATCTGCCAGCGCATCAAACAGCTCAAACGCCTGCCCTGGGCGGACTGGTATGTGTTTTCCCTGCAGCGGGTTTACCACAAGATAGTTTCTTTTTTTATTATTTTCCCTCTTTCCGACGGCAACCAAGTCTTTCTCCGAATACATGATCTTCTCCTTAATACCTTTTTATAAGATGTCCGCAGCCTGTAACTTCTTACCATTATAGCTTTCCGTCATTCAAATTACAACCTCCCGGCAAAATACTATTCACTGCCACAAACACCGCCGCCCCGATGGCCATCACGGCATAAAAGCTTACCCCTCTCGTAATGCACATGGATGCCGCCAGATAGCTCCCGGCAAAGATGCTGCCGAACACGCAAGAGTACATGGCCTCCGTAATTCCCTGTGCCCCAGGAATCGGCAGCATATCCACCGCGATATAGACCGATGCCTGCACACAGACGATATCCAAAAGCGCCGTGCCTGAAAGCCCAAGGCCCCGGTACACCACATAAGTCAGCACGAACACCGTAAACCGCTGCAAAAATGTTCCCGCAAGAATCACTCCGATCATCCGTTTATTCCTTTTAAGGAAATGAACCGTTCCCTGATAGCCGGACAAAAACTGTTCCATTTTATCCCGGCGCGCACCAGATTCCTTCCAGAGCCGGAGCCTCACCATAATCCCCTCCGCCCGGTAAAAAATCCCCCGAATCGCGCCCGGGGAGAACATTACCAGCAAAAGGAGCACCACCAGCGCCGTATTTAAAAACAGCCCAAGAAAATATAGGCCGTAATACTTTTGCAGATAATTTCTTAAGGGAACATTCCAGAACAGGACAATGCCGATGCCGATCAATACGAGCACCAGCTTATAGACGACAGCGACGCTCATCAGCACCACCGACGATGCTGCCAGAGATCTGCCGTCTCTTTTCATATAGTAGAGCTGCATAGGCTGCCCGCCTGTGGCAGAGGGCGTGATGCCGGAAAAGAAAAAGCCGATAAAGGAGTAGCCGATACACCGGGAAAGCCGTGATTTCTCCCCGATTCCCCTGAAAAGATACCAGATCATGCACCCTTCCGCCGACACGAAAAACACCGCCAGGAAAAAAGCACCCGCCAGGTAGCCCGGAGCCATCCTCCGCGCTGCCTCCGCCGTCCGGGAAATATCTTGGCTGCGGAAGACAAACCAGAAAGTCAGCAGCATAATTACCGTAAAAAGTCCGATATGAAACAAAAACTTACGAGCGCCCTTCTCATTCATACACCGAGACTCCTTCCAGCCAATGCTCCAAAAGATCTTCACGGTGCGCTGCCTCATCCTCTTCCACCAGCTTGGAAAGCTCTCCTTCAAACACCGGTTCCATCTCCTCATACTCATAAAAGTCCTTCGGCGTCACCAGGGAGAAATGCTTATCCGCAATGCAGATTCCATTTTCCCCGAGAACCCTTGCCAGGTAGGACGAGCAGGTATACTGGTTCCTCACATAAAGGGGGATGCCAAGCACAAGGAACGGCAGTGCGGGCACCGCATAGTGGATGCTGTACCGCCGCATATAATCCTCCCGCAATTTTTCCATGATCTTTCTCTTCTGCTCCCTGGTGCAGGAAAGCCTGCACACCCGATAATACGCCCTCGGAAATGTATGTAAGATCTTGTATTTATCTTCCTTTTCAAACCCGGCGAAGATTGGAACCGCCGGGTTTCGCCTCCCCACACTGTAACACTCCGAAAGCCGCACATCCGCCGCCAGCGCCACATGGACGTACCGCTGCCGTAAAAATCTCCGGATCAGCCCGGCGAAAAATCCAGGCGTATCTGCAAACGCAATATAAATACATGTCATATCCTTATCCTCCCGCAGCCCTCATAATTCCTGCCGCACCATTCTGCATATCTCGCCGGGCCGCTGCATTTTTACTGGAATTTATATATCTTTTTCGCCAGCCTGTATCCGTCTATAGTCGCCCTCTTCCCCAATTTCCCAGGAAGATTCGTAAGGCCGCACAGTTTTGTAAACCGAAGCCTCCAGTAAAGACTTGGGTTCTGCTCTTTTATCTCTTCCCAAAGCATGGTATGGCGCGCCTCGGCATCCTCATCGCCCTTAAGCAGCAGATGGATGGAGGAAATTGCCATCATAATTGAAATATTGCGGCACATGTAACCGGCAAGCTTTGGATGTACCTTCCGCACTTCGTTCAGATCCACGCACTCCGCCACAATTTTTGTCACCTTTATCTGCTGTTCAATACGGCTGATCATTACTTGCTCATTCACCGACTGGTCCTCCCTTCCAAGGTAATACTGGTAAAGGTCAAGGTTCAGATAGTATACTGTCTCCACGTACGGCAGCGGCTGGTAAGCAAAGATATTGTCCACATAAAAGGTGTGCTCCGGCAGAACCGTGCCGGAACTCCTGAGCACCTCCGTGCGGTATATGAGCGCATGCATGATCAGGTACTGAGACGGCCGGAAAGCGCCTATGTCATCCCAGGTAATCCGCTCTTTTTCCGGGAACACATTCCCGTATCGCATAGTCTTTTTTGTGCCTTCTTCCAGATGGTTGTAGGTGTAATTACAGATAAGGAGGTCAGGGCACACTCCCTCTTCTCCCTTGCTCTCCCTGACGCACCAGTCCTCCAGCTTTTCTGCCAGTTCCCTGTAGGCGTGCTCATCAAACCAATCGTCCGAATCCAGCACCTTAAAATATCTCCCTGTGGCAAGGGCAAGCCCTGCATTGACCCCGGAGCCGTGACCTCCGTTTTCTTTATGTACCACGCGCACCGTATCGGGGAACCGCCTGACATAATCATCGGCAATCTCCCCTGTCCGGTCCGTGGAACCGTCATTTACCACGATAATCTCTATATGCTCCATCCATCCTCGCGGCAGAATCAGAGAATCAAGACAGCGCTCCAGATACTGCTCCGAATTATAGCTTGGTATAGTAATCGTTAAGTATTTCATCCCTTTTATCCTCCTGCGTTAAGTATTTTCTTTCCTTACATGCCATTTAGTATATTGGATAATTCTTAAGAGATTAGTTCCATAATTCGAAAGAAAAACGAAAGATTTTTCCGAAAATTTCCAAAAACCGCCGTTTCCCAATCCATCATGCCATATCATCCCGCAGCGCGTCAATGATATTTTCCTTCTTAATCCTGCTGACAGAATAGAACATCGTCAAAAGCACAATCAGGAACACGCCCAGCATGCTAACCCCCATGGCAGCCCACGGAATGGAAAAGTCAATGTTCTCCGCCCCGAACTGCATCAGCCGGTATATCGCGTAGGAGATAAGCAGCGACAAAGGGATTCCCCACATAAGCGCCTGCACTCCATAAAGGATGCTCTCAAAATTCATCATATCCTGAAACGCCCGCTCCGACATGCCCACTGAGCGCAGCATGGCAAGCTCTCTGCGCCTGAGCCTAATATTGGTAGATATCGTGTTAAATATATTGGCAACGGCGATCAGCGTGAGCATGGCAAGAAACGAATAGCAAAATACATTCGCAATGAAAATCATGTTGTTGTTCTGTTCCGTCATCCTGTTCATGTTCAGCAGGAGATAACTTTCCTCCGCATCCGAGACAGAGAGGATATTTCTCATCTCACTCTCTGTCCGCACCGGGTTGTCCGAGCTGACAGACAGTCCTTTTGCGGCAATACGGGTATCCGGCGCAAGCAGCCTATCCTTCATAGAATAGGGCGCCGTCAGCGTGAAGAGATATGGCGGCCGCTCCGCTATATCCTCACTTCCAATCGCAGGCAGGATATCCGGCATGACTATCTTCACAAAATTAATCTTTAAGGGAATATGGCGGTCTTCCTTCTCTCCGGGCAGCGTTAAAGTAAGCTCCTCCGAAAGGTTCTTAAACATATCCACAAAATCCTCCGGCTCCTTCATACGGCCTGTATCCCCGCAATCCACTACCGCGATGGCGAGAACGCCTGCATTATCCCCAGTTCTCCCGGTTCCCTCAGACGCTGTATTTCCTTCAAGCCCTGCCTCCTTTAATAGTCTCTGGTACTCGCCGTCATCTACAATCTGCAGCCCTGCCGGGAGTTTTATCTCCTTTCTCCCATCCGGGAGTTTCATGGCCTCCTTTAATTCTTCTGTCAGGCAGTCGGCCTCCGCCGCTATCGTTCCGTTAAGGTTCATCTGATAAAAGCTTTCGGTCACATCCGCCGCCTCCCGGAATTCATCCCGCAGCTTAAAGAGCTTTTCATCCGGCATATCCACCGCAGAAAATGCGATGTCATAAGTGGAAAATACAACTGCTGCTTCCGATGCCTGCCGCAGTTCCGCCACAAAACTATTGGTAACGACAAAAAGAATCACGCTTAACGAAAGTGAAAGGATAATGCTTCTGTAACGCTGCCTGTTCCGTTTAAAATTTTTAACAGCAAGCATTCCCGGCAGCCCGAACAGATGACCAGAAATCCACCCCGTCTTTACCTTCTTTCCCTCCAGCTTCACCTCATTTGTCTGACGGATACATTCCATCACCGGCGTTTTTACCGCTTTCCTCGCCGGAAGATACGCAGAAATCTGGATTGTTGCAAAGCTGATAAACACTGCCGCTAAAATAGCCGGAACCGAAAGCACAAGTTTCAGGGGAACACCGCTGTAGAGCACTCCCTGAAAGTTCTCCGACACAAGCAGGATCACCGCTTTGATGCCTGCAAGCCCCAGAATCACTCCCGCCGGGATGCCCGCCGCGCCGATGCAAACCCCCTCGAACAGCACAGAATTCCTCAGCTGCTTTTTGGTCGCCCCCACTGACATCAGGATGCCGAACTGCCGGGTTCGCTCATTTAAAGAAATGCTGAAAGCATTGCGTATCAAAAATACCGACCCGAGCATAATAATCCCCGCCGCGATTCCGCCCACGGTGTAAAGGAGAAAATTGAAAATCTCGCTGCCGGATGCCCCCATAAACCGCAGCACATCATCATTCATCGCCGTGCAGGCCTCCTCTCCTTTGCCGGATGCGTAGGCTTTTGCCCCCCGGGGATTTTTAAGCCTGACGAAAACGCTGCATCTTGAAGGCTCCTCCCCGTCTTTCACTTTGGTGACCAGCGTAAACCCGGGGTCGTCGGAATCCGTATAGGAAATCCTCGCACATATCCCCACCACGGCAAAGGTTCTCTTCTCTCTGACCATAAGCTCTTCCCTGCCCGTTTCATAGGGTTCCGACTGCCTGAGCTTTTTTCCGTCCCTTACGCGGTCGCCCAGGGAAAGCTCCAGAACATCTCCCTCTTTTATGTGCACGCCGCCGGTAGACAAGACGCTGCCGGACACTATAATCTCGCTGTCATTCTCCGGCAGCCGCCCAGATACAAGCTCTATTGGAAGTGCGTCAAAAGCCGCCTCATCGTATCCCGTGACAAATACGTAAGGGCTTTTTTCATTTTTACTTCCCTCAAGCTTTGCATACCCGAGATTTTCCGTCACGACTGCCGATTCCGCCTCCTTATCTTCCGACCGCTCCCTGGCAAATCCGGCATCCACTTCTTCAAACGCCACATGCCAGCCGCCGGCCTTTCTTTCCGCCCCACGCACCATATAGTCTAAAAGAGATACCCCGAAAGTCGCTCCTGCGGTCATCAGGGCTGCTGAGAGCGCAACGCCCACAACAGTCACAAGCGTCCTTGACTTATTTTTCTTTAGCCCCTGAAGAGCCGTCTTGTGAAATATATTCATGACCGCACCACCCTTTCATCCCGCACCACCTTTCCGTCTGAGATGCCGATAATGCGATCCGCCTGCAGGGCAATATTTTCATCGTGGGTAATGACCACCAGGGTCTGGCCGTATTTTTGGTTGGACAGCTTTAAAAGCTCTATGATTTCCTGGCTGTTCCGGGAATCCAGATTTCCCGTAGGCTCGTCTGCCAGCACCAGGCGCATTCATCAGCGCCCTGCCGATGGCGACGCGCTGCTGCTGCCCGCCGGATAGCTGGTTCGGCAGATGATTTTTCCTCTCCTCAAGCCCTAAAAGACACAAAAGCTCATATAACCGCTTTTCATTTACCTTCCGCCGGTCCATCAGGATCGGCAGCGTAATATTTTCTTCCACATTCAGCGTAGGGATCAGGTTGTGGAACTGGTAGATAAGCCCTACCTGCCGCCGCCTGAATATTGCCAGACGGTCACTGTCCTGGGCATACACATCCTGCCCATTTAAAAATATCTTCCCACTGGTGGGCACATCCACACAGCCAATGGCATGGAGAAGCGTAGATTTCCCGGAGCCGGAGGCACCGATGATAGCCGTAAACTCTCCCTTTTTAATGTCAAGTGAAATATGGTCAAGGGCGGTCACCCGGTTATCCCCCTGGCCATAGACCTTGCACAGATCCTTAATCTCTAAAAATTCCATAATAATCCTTCCTTTCCTTAGAGTTAATCTTATCATAGTCCTTTTCACTTACATTTCCGTGACTTTAAGGTGAGAGTTCTGTCACTTTGGAAAACGCAGGACGAACAGGGCTCCCCCTTTCGGATGATTTTTCGCTGCGACAGTTCCCCCCTGTCCGGTGACGATGGTCCTGCAGAGCGACAGCCCGATGCCAAATCCTGCCGTCCTCATATCCTTCCCCCGGTAGTAGCGGTCAAATACCCTGGATAGCTCTTCCTCCCTAAACCCCTTCCCGCTGTCGCGTACCGTGATTTCCGTATAGAGCGCCGTATCCTGGCAGGTAATCCAAATTTTCCCGGTATCCTTCACATTTTCCATGCAATTTTTAAACACATTTAAAAGCCCTTCCGCCAGCCAGTCAAAATCTCCCTCAATGAAAATCCCCTCCGGCACCGAAATTTCCGCCTCCACCTCGCGAATCTCCATGGCAATAAGCAAAGGGCGAAGAGCCGCCTCCACAAGACCTTTTACCTCCACCCGCTCCTTCTTAAAACTAATGATGCCTGCATCCAGCCTGGACAGCTTAAGAAGGGATGTAAGCAGCATATCCATCCGGGAAAAGAGCTCCTCGGTCTCCCGAAGAAGTTCTTTGTGCTCCTTCTCTTTCGGGCGTTTTTCAAGCAGCGACAGAATCAGGTTCGCCGAGGTCAGGGGCGTCCTTAGCTGATGGGCAATGTCTGCCAATGACTCTGCCAGACGCTCTTTCTCTTTTTTCAGGGCATTGTTCTGCTCCCGGATGCGAATCGTCATCTTCCCAACCTCGCTCCTTAAGATCGACAGCTCTCCCTCCTCGCAGTCCGCGATAAGCACCCGGTCCCTTTCATGGAGCACCTGGTCGATCTCCTCCGAGATCTCCGCAATTTTCCCGTATCTCTCCCTTGTAAGCATGAAAAAAAGAAGTCCGAGCAAGCAGGAGGAAAAAACGGAGAGGATTCCTGCCGCCGGATGAATCTGATATGACGCGATTCCTGTTCCTCCTCCTATTACAAAGAACAGAACCGCAAACCGCCTTATTTCCCGATTCCGAAACATCTCCCTACCCCTCCCCCAGCCGATATCCAGTTCCCCGGACGGTCCGGATAATCCTCGGGGCAGCCGGATCGTCCTCAATCTTCTCCCTCAATCGCTTGATGTACACGGTCAGCGCATTGTCCGTGACAAACTCCCCTGCCGCATCCCAAAGCTCATTTAAGAGCCTGTCTCTCGTGATGATGCTCTTGGGATTGCTGACAAATACAAGCAAAAGGCGATACTCCAGCGCGGATAGGAATATTTCGCTGCCATTTTTCTTCACGATCCCGCTCGCCGTATCTACCAAAAGCCCTCCAATATTAAAAGAAGAATATGCCTTCCCGCCCTTCCTGAGCGCAGCCTTGATGCGCGCCACCAGCTCCCGGGGGCGGAACGGCTTGGTTACATAATCGTCCGCCCCCATATTAAGCCCTGTGACCACGCTGGCCTCGTCATCCGACGCCGTGAGAAAGATTACCGGAATATCCTGCCGCTCCTTAATCTCTGTGCAAACTGCAAAGCCGTTTCCATCCGGCAGCGAGATGTCCACCAACGCCAAATCGAACCTGTGCTCTGAAAGGCGTTCTGCCGCCGCGCTGCGGGTAGAAACGCACATAACTTCATAACCTTCCGCGCGGAGCAACAGGGAAAGATTCCTCGCAATCGTGCTGTCGTCTTCCACCAAAAAAATCTGTTTCATATTGCCTCCTTTAACAAATTGGGAGGAGCATATACTCCTCCCAAACTTATGATTATTTTTCCATCTGCCGGGTTCTTGCCTCTTCCCTCTCCGCAATCCGGCGGGCAATCTCCTGCTGCCTGTCTGTAATCTGCCTTGCCCTCTGACGCTGGTCATTACCCAGCTGCACTGACCTTCCATGCTGTGTCTCCTCAAGCTGCCGAATCCTCGCCTCTTCTCTTTCTGCAATCTGATGAGCAATCTCCTGCTGCCTGTCTGTAACCTGCCTCGCCCTCTGGCGCTGGCCTCCTACAGCCCGCACGGAACTGCCTGCCACTGCATTCCCCTCAGGCTGTGCCGCCTGGCCCCCTGTTGTCTCTGCCGCAAATGCAACCTGTACGCCGACACCGAAAAACACTGCAAGGCACATACAGAAAAGCACTATTTTAAAAGGATTTCCAGAACATCTCTTGTTCATCTTATCAAGCCTCCTAGAGCATCATCCTATCTCTCTTTCTTCTCTTTAATAAATTTCCCGGTGAACCTTTCCCCACAGCTCATCGGTCACTTCCCGCGGATCCCCCATGCTCTCCGTCATTCCAAGAGACAATACAGCCTCCAATCGGCAATGCTCCGGGAATCCCAGCAGTTTCCTCAGATATTCTTCTGTGCTGTCTCCGGCAGACGTTCTCCTGAGACGCCCCTGTATCCAGCAGCTCCCCACACCGAGGTAACTTGCCATCAGATGCATGTTGGACATTACGATAGAGCAATCTTCCGTCCATACATCCGTTTTTTTCTCATCCGCAATCACAGCAATGGCCGCATTGGCTCCTTCCAGCATCTTTGCGCCGTGGTCGCGGCTTTCCGCCATTTTTTGAAGACTGCTTTTATCTTTCACTACAATCAGTTCCCAGGGCCGGATTGCACGGCCGGATGCAGACAACAGGCCTGCCTCTAAAATCTTCCTGATATTTTCCTCGCTGACATCCTCTGAAGTATAGGAACGCACACTTCTCCTCTGCCGCATGATTTCTAGCAAATCCATAATTTCACTCCTTTTTGCCAGAGGCATTCTCTGAAAGAGCCTCTTGCGGTTTCTCCTCTATCCGCTGTATCAGCACAAACACTGCTGCCGCCGTACTTGCACATATCACTGTGACAGCTCCCATATAAAGAGGTCTCTCGGCTATCCGGTCAAGGACTTTCGTCTCTGTCATGACCACAGAAAAAATGTTTGCTGTCATATGTGCAAATGCCGGAGCCTTCACGGAACCGTATTTCTCATACAGATAGCAGAACATAAATCCCATGAAAAACCCATATAAGATCTGTACAAGATTGCCGTGGAGAAAGCCGAACACACAGGAAGAATAAACCGCTGCGCGCAAAAAAGATGCCTCCTGGCGCACACGCCGGAACATAAGCCCCCTAAACACCAGCTCCTCGCACACCGGTATCAGTACACCCAGGCATGCGATCTGCATCGGCAGCGACGCGGCGTAAAGAGCCTCCATCGTCT
>OFGQ01001080.1_pt1 | contig 19205 bp, 20 predicted proteins | sample 1521791 | NCBI WGS metagenome assembly OFGQ01 (sample SAMEA3504116, study PRJEB24116) | mouse gut metagenome | biome: mouse gut; feature: mouse-associated habitat; material: faeces | place: Denmark | collected 2011 | reverse complement strand
TGAACGTGCTGATCAATGAACTGTTTGAATATACAAAACTAAACTCTGCCGAAAAAATCCCTGATATGGAGCAAATGGATGTAATAGGAATATTGCGCCACGTCCTTTATGAACATAAAGTGCTGATGGAGGCAAACGGACTGACACTTTCCTGGCAGATAAAAACAGAATCCTATACAGCCAACATCAATACACACCAAATGGTCCGGGTGTTCCAAAACCTGCTCGACAATGCCCGCAGATATGCCGACAAATCTGCTCCGGTAACAGTAACGGCAGAAACAGAGCCCACCGGCCAGCTCCATATCTGCATTGCAAACCAGGCAGCAGATACCAGCGGGCTGAACCCTGACCAAATGTTTGAACGCTTCTATCGCGGGGACCAGGCCAGGAGTGATACTCAAAGCTCCGGGCTTGGGCTGGCCATTGCAAAACGTATAGTGCAACTCCATGGAGGCCGGATCAGTGCTTCACTGCTGGGACAGACGCTATCCATCCATTTATTTCTCAAATGAATCAAACGAAGTTTCCTGCATTCCCGGCCCATGTCAGTCAATTGCCGTGACACTGTCCCCATGACATAAGGGAATCACACAGGGATGATACGGCCAGTGCGTCGGATGATTCTAATGCCCTGAAACTGTTCAAGAATGCACAGAGCGCAATGGCTGTGCCGGGTTCCTGTCTGAATGTGTTCACCGCCCTCATGTGTACACAATTACAGATTTGATATGAAAAACTGTGGAAGCAGGCGCACTGTCTGAAAAATATTTTGCCACCTCTTTCAAAATTATGTTTCTGAAATAATATACCCACAGTTTGCCTTATTAAAATATTCGATAGTTCTGGCGGGGTTATAAAAACATTCAAACAGTATTTTAATTCCAAAAGCATCAAAAATACATCCGAAAATCTCATTCCCAAAGCTGTATATGGGTGTTTGATTTAGAAACACGATCTCGTCTTTATAAAGACAGGGATTCCACCAATAGGATCTGAACTGCTCATCCATTTCACTGGCAGTAATTGCATTATGTTTTATCCTCTTAATTGTATCATTGAAAAGCTTGAAATGCTCCATAAAATGATTATTAAGGACGGTCATCGCCGGAATACCTATATTGGCATTCAAATGGTTATCTATTCTTTTTGATATTACACCTTCGGCATTATTGCAGAACTTAATCGCCAACCCTTCACCAGTAAATCTAAATATGTAATCCTCCAATAAACTAAAGTTTTGGGTAAAAGAATCATAACTGCCAATAAGTTTCTGAATTTGCAGATGGTGCATCTCATGAAGAATAATGTATGGCAATTCTTCAATTGTACAGATATCTTCAATACCAAACAAGTCTAAATGCAATGCATTTTCATATACATATCCAAAGGAAGGTCCAAAACTTAGCGTTGATATAATACTTGCATCATTTATACCAACTTCAATGGGGAATGCAGCAGAGAGCTTGTGCTGTAGATTTTGAATATTTTCCTCACAAAGAATATGCTTTACTTTTTCATACCGATTGTAGTATTTTTGTGGATTGGATGCACAGTCCAGCCACAGATTATGCTTATCTCTCAATGCACTTTTTCGTTCAACGCTTAAATCAGGAATATCCTTAAAATTAACTTTTTTAAGGTTCGAAAAATAAAATATAAGTGGTTCCACAGAGGCCAGACCATATCTCCCCACTTCGAACTGATAATCTTCATGATCGAAAATTTTTCTCAACAAGCCCTTGTTTGCAGGGTCTGTATTCATTTTTGTTAAATATTCAAGCATTATGGGGATACTTGATATTCGTAGTTCCAATCTTTGATTCCTCCTTCTAATCGTCAGAATAACCCTGTCCCATTTGCGTTCCAGTATGCTTCCAACTCTTCTGTCACCCCATTATTACATTTTCTCCCAAAAATTTCACCCAAAAATTATTTTCGAAAGATTTCAAATGTGCCGCCATTCACTCCTCCGCTATTTCAAAAGTTCCTCAAGGCTGTTCTTTTTCTTGAATACAGTTTCTTCAATAATATTAAATTTTGACCAGATTCTATCCTCAAAATGATATACGATAAAATCGTTCTCCCCACAGTCCACCAGCGGTATCATTCCTCTTTCCTTAAATGGAACATGAAGATCCTTCTCTGCATCAACAATCTCGTCATACGAAAGAACCCTGCTGTCGTCATCAAGAAAAACTGGCTCCTGTGCATTTGAAACGATCTTTAGAATAATTTCCGGGAGATGGTCTGTATAAATAGATGCAACCCTGTCCGTCTTTTCCTTATCCGGTTTAACGCCTGCCAGACTGCTTAAATATTCTTTTCCTGTCATCACTCCACTCCTCCTAACATCCTATCAAGTTTACTGTACGGGCTATCCGTTGCATGAACTCCCTGTTTATCATAATGAACCTCAGCATTAAGTGGTGTAATGTTGCCCGCCTCATTCATACCCCCCATACCCAGCGGCCGGATATGGTGAGCATCATAATCGCTTCCCGCCTTCCGGATCAGTTTATCATTCGCTGAATATACATCATGCTCATACTTAGGCCAAGGCCTTCCATTCATCTCCTCCCACTCATGCTTAAGCCGCGCTTTATTATCAGAGAACTCCTCACGCATCTTTGCATTCTCTTCCGGTGTTCTCTTCTTAAGATCAGATACCTGGGACGGCTTGTCCGGAATGGTATCAGGACATTCTGATTTCTCCTTTAAGTCTCTGAAATAATCCTGCAATACCTTTTCCAAATCTTCTTCAGGATTATCCATCTCCCCGGTCTCCATTTCACCAAGTTCTTCGAAAAGGCTGTCAAAAAGACTTCTCGCATCCTCCGGTAATATATTTCCCTCCGGTTTAATTTCCTTGAACCCGTCAGATTCAGGATTTTTCATCTCGGCAATTTCCTGACCACTTGAAATCTCACCCATTAAAACACCCCTCCTTCCTTTTTATATATTTCAGCAAAACGGCAGAACAGATCATTATACTCCGGATTTCTCAATGTCAGTTCATATACAAGCAATGCCATAACAAGGTCAATCTGTCTCCTTGAGTAGCCTGTAATATCTGGTGACAGTTTATCTGCAACCGAGTGAACCCACATGGAGAGATCACTGCATCCTCTTGACTCATCCACCGCTTTATCCGCATTCAGGAAATCATAGATCAGGGTCCTCAGGGATTTTACGGCACTTTCTTTCTCTGCATTTATGTAATTGACAAAATCACACTTTACAGCCGTATTCAGTTTTGATTTCAGAATCGTATCCTTTAATTTCCGGGCATCTACTCTGTCACCTTTTCTGTATATTTCTTTCGTCATGATACAGTTAAGCAAAGAATCTGAAATCTCATCAATATCTGTTCCTTTGTGCTTTTTATTGTCTCTTTTCTGACCGTGAACAGTCTCTCCCTGAATCTTATATTCATCAATCCTGCACAGAACCGGTTCAAGCCAGTCACTTTGCGATATGGCGGCAACACCTTTCTCAAGTTGCGCCAGTTCTGCTATCTGATTTTCTGAAAGTCCGGCTGATTTGCCTGCCAATTCCCGATCCGAATAATCAGGAAGCCTCAATATGATCTTTGTGCCGGTATTGCGAATAACCGACATATCCAGCAATCCCGGCGCCTGATCAACAATGATAAACCCCTCACCATAGGTTCTCATTTCTGCAATTGCATTTGCAATCATCTCCACAGATTTTCCTCTTAAATTTGATCCTTCCGAAGTCTGCTCTACCGAAGTCTGCCTTAATAAATGATGCGCCTCCTCAAGTACTGTAATGTGCTTTAATCTGGAATTTCTCTCGCCGGCATCCATACGGTATTCCTGTAACTTTAAAGTAATTAATCCCATAATGAAAGCTTTGGTTTCACCGGATCCAATTCTGCTCAAGTCTATGATAACATTTTCATCAAATAACTGTGTATCCGGAATTGCATTCGCTTTAAAAATCTGACCGTTTATGCCGTTGGTCAGGGATTTCAGTCTTGTAACCAGAGCCCCTGTATAATCCCCCTTATTGTCATCGGAATATGCGCTTGCGTGAATCACATTTTTTATTTCACGCAGAACATCCTCAAATGTGGGAAATAATTCGCTGTCATACTTGTTTACAGAATTCTCCAAATCCCATCCGGCATATATATAAGCACGCTCTATCGCTTCTTTTAAGATGGCCGGCATTGCCGCGTACATCGGCCAGCAAACATTAAAGATTTCAACCAGGCGGTCCATATGTTCCAGAACATGGATCGTCTCTGCCGGAAAACAAAAGGGATTGATGGACAGCATCAGAGAATCCTTAATGTTTGGATTCGTACCATAGGTAACGACATCCTCCCTTTGTCCAAGAATCTCCTTATACTCTCCTTTTGCCGGTTCTATGACAAGAAAATGAAATTCCTCCCTCTCAGCCCCCAGTTCAGTCAGCAATTTATAGATAGTATTTGATTTTCCGCTTCCTGTACTGCCGGAAACAAAGGTATGCATGGTCAGCTTGTCCATATCAAGGAAAAGCTTTTGCGCAGGGGTCCCATACTCTATTATTTTACCGATACCGACTCCCTCTTTTCCGACAGAAATATTATGTCCAAATTCCACATGTTCGTTGACCACCAATCCGTTCACCGAATTTCTTGGAGCGTCAACAAACAGAGACACCTCTTTCCCGCTCATCACAGATCCGGCAGACACGGGTAAAAGCTGTACATGAATCTCATTTGTTTTATCTGTTTCCATACGAAACTGCTTGAAAAAAACCGGCTGCACCATATTGCTGAGATACTTTTTCATCATGGATACATGGTGTGGAGCATTCCTTTCTGACCATGTATTTACCGCAATATTTTCATTGGAAGAATCTTTTCCCTGCTTTACGCTCTTATATACATTCGCCGCCAGAATACTGTTTTCCTCAAGGGGCGAAATAAAGTAAGCTCCCACATTAAACAATCCGTAATCCCGACACTCATTGATACGGGAGATTTGTTTCTCCAGCATACTCAGCAGGTCAACGATTTCACGATTTGTGTATTCTATCTGTAGGTTTTTACCCGCGTTTTCTGTCTTTTGCGTTCCCTGGGATTTCTGTTCACTTTCTCCCTTACTTTGCCCCACGATTTCATTCAGTCCATAGTTTTCAGAGTATGTATCCGCATAACCGGATCCCCTGGCCCTGGAAAGGTTTCCTCCGACTGAACCGGAAACTGACTTGGAAATGCCATCTATAACGGAATCCTGCCAGGAGCTTGACTGTCCCTCAGTACGGCTTTTTAAGGGCACTCCGTTTACTCCGGACATAATTGCCGTGGCAAGAGGAATAGATGCGCCCTCGGTAAATATGATACTTCCGACACACGCGGCATTGATCACAAGCTTAATAATAGCTCCCATTGGTATGGGTATGGAAGTCGATGTTGATTCGGAGCCACCGTCAGCATGGCTTTCCTGATGACTGGTTCCGCTCTGCTTTCCCAGCTGCACATTGATTCCCGCAGCAACAGATTCAAATGTATTATCCGTATGAGCCAGCGCATATCCTTTTGTTTTTCCGAGACTTTCCGTAACGCTGGCAGATATTCCTTTGGTTACACTGGAAAGCACCGAATTTCCGCTGGATTCATTGTAACTCCATACACTGCGCGCAAAAGGAGATAATGTGGAAAAGATATTTTGATATCCCTCCAAAAGCGCGTCGCTGTCTGCGCGCGAAACAGGATCAATAATAAAAACTGCCGTATATACCTTCTTTCGCATTGTAGAAAGAAATCTGTCCATAGCGTGTCCCTTTACTTCATCCTTATCATTTCTCGTAACAGACAGTCCGGAAACAGTGGAAATAGTTCTTTTCCGATTCTTGAAAAAGGTATTGTCTATTATAGCCTGAAACTGTTCTCCGTCCACTTCCTCTAATTTAGATCCGGGAAAATAGGCTGTAAATGTATTCAGTAACAGCCGCCCACACAATTCCAGATCTCTGTCCGGCGCATTCACAATACCCATATAAAAATTTATTATACCCGTTGCCCTGGATTCGACAATTACAGCAAGACTATTGCCCAGGGAAGTGGCAGTCGAAAATACAGTGGACATTCGATCGTTTATATCGGCTTCTTTTTCCACCTCAATTTGTTTAATCTTAAAGATGCGGGAATTTTTTACCACATCGTTCCTCTCGAGAGATTCCGTCGGATTCATAATGCTATAGGTATCTAATTCACTGTAATAATTTTTGTAAATGTTTTCCCGTATGCTCTCTAATGCAAAATCAAGCTCCGCATAATCGCGGGCATCAAGAATCTCGCTCTGATCTGTTTTTTTCATCTCATCGGCCATATTTTATCTCCTATATTTATCCTTGATACTTTTCAAACGAGACTTCACAATTTTTATTTTAGAGCTTTCCAAATCTCCCGGGTTGTTAAGTAGTTGTTTGTATAATGTCACCATTTCCCTGATGTTTGCAAAATCTTCCGCAGTAAATCTTTTTTCATCACTTTTCTGTCGGAGTATTTTTTTCCCTTGTACTACCGGAATCCCTACAAAATTGACATATGGAATAATCCTTGCCGCCGCTTCAATTGCCGATTCATCTTCTGAGTCAAAAAAACCTATCTTTCTAACAGACAATCTATACCGCCCATAATAAAATTCTGCCAGCGTATACTTCGCTCTGGCCACCCCATTTCTAATAAGTCCTCTCAACAACTCTATTCCCTTTGTTTCGTCAATATATTTTTCAACATATAAATGACGATATGCTAACCAATAGGTACAATCCTCATCCCCCAGTTCATATCCTTTCACATCATATTCATAACTTTTTTCATCATCCCTAAATTCTTCTTTCCCATAAATATACGAAAGATAAAAGCACGCCTGCCCACTTCCTCCTTCTGCGGCACATGAAAGCCAATAAATTCCCTGATTATAGTCATGGCCGGAATACTCATCCTTTAGATAGCACTTACCAAGATAATACTGTGCATAAGTATACCCCTTCTGTGCCGGCTCCTCCAATAATTTTACAGCCTTGAATATACTACCATCATCGTATTCCGCAGCTCCCATTAGCGCCTTAGCTCCTAAGTGACCGTTTTGAGCGGCCATTTCATAATACTCAGCAGCTTTATCAAAATCATTGTTGTCAGAATAATACCCTGCCAGGGAATACATAGAATCCACATTACCAAGCGAAACGCTCTTTTCATAATATCTTACTGCTTTTATATTATCTTTCAAGGGGCTGTCATTTTTATAATAACAATCTCCTAAATAGTCATAAAGTTCTCCACTGTCAGGCAGATCATTTAATGCAGAATTTAGGACAGCCTCTGCCATCTTATACTTACCTGATTTAAGATAGCAATATCCCAACTCTGTTTTACACTCTTCTGCCCCCACCTCAATCGCTCTTTTGAAATACTCTGCTGCCTTTTCAAACTCATATTTCACCATATAAGTCATTGCAACCGCACCAAGTAAATCTGGTTCTTCCGGATATTCCCCTGACAATGAACGACAGATTTCCGCAGCTTTCTCTATATCCTGCTGTGTCCCCGTTCCTTTCAGGTAATACCAGGCCAGCGCTGCCTGTCCACCGACATCTGTGTCCGGAACCTTCTTCATATTTTCAAAAGCTTTATAATCATCCTGCGGCACACCTTTTCCTTCTTCATAGCATCTGGCAAGATAATAATAACAATCGGGATCCACTCTGGAACCAGCTTCGTAAACTTTAAATGCACTTGTGTAGTCTCCCTTTTTTTCATATGCAAATCCAAATTCCTTATATCCGTCGTACTCAGCGTCAACACATATTTTTAAGTGTTTTATAGCCTTATCCAGATTTCTTTCCACTCCCTGGCCATAAAGCAGACACCGTCCGGCAATATAATGCGCTTCATATCCATATGCCTCCGGAGCATCACATCCTTTTAATGCATATTCATATGCTTCTTTGTCGTCTCCTTCCAATCCCCATCCATAATAATGACATTGAGCCAGCCTGCTGCTCGCTTCTAAAAAACCGTCTTTTTCGCACTCCAGGAACAATTCAACTGCCTGTGCATCATTCTCTTCCACTCCCTTTCCGAAAAGATATAACTGTGCCATCTCAAATTTAGCTTCCATCGATTTCCCAGAAACCTTTTGAAAGCCGCGAAATGCAGCAGTATAATTTTTTTTATCCAAGTCATCATATGCCTGCTCCAGGATTTGTTCCCGGCGATTCCCCCGCTCTTCTTCACTATCGCCCTGAAAAGAAACCTTTGCTGCACCGGAATCATGCTGTACGCCGCTTTTGCTTAATTCCTCCATAAAAATAGCTTCGTCGTTTTTATCTCCCTTGAATTCAAAGGACAGATTATCAATCCCGGTGTTTGTGGCTTTTTCTATCTCCTCCACAAAACCCACCCATTCAAAAGAATCGTCATCCGACGGCCTGAACCAACTGCGTATGGGAAGATCTGCAATAAAATCTGTCTTATCTTCATTAAATTTTTTCCCATCGATGCTGATAAAAAGATGCGTAAAATCAGAGCCTTTCATATACATTACCGTAACAGTCTTCATAACCGGCCTCCTTATCAATGTCTTGTACAATCAGATTACTTCTGGCAAAATCTTTATTCGAAAATGGGCTGCCTATAAAACCTCTACATCGTTACCCTGACTTCTAAGCCACATTTCAATGCCTTTACCAAAAACTTCCGCAGTAATAGTGTGAACACCATTATTCTCATCTATTATTTTAGCAGTGGGCAATCTGTCTAATACCGCATCTATATCTAATCCGGAATACTTGAAAGTGACCTTCCGCAGTTTCCCGCCATACATGAATTGAACACGTTTTCTAAACTCACCTTCTTCAAACCGACTGTTATACGGAATGTGGAACCTTTCCTCCGATACCTTCATCGATCTGATGCGGTCAATTCGATAAATTGTCGGGAAAGAATCATTCAGCACATCAAAGCCTTTTCGTACCTCCTGATCATCGATAAAAGCTGTCAGATAGAAATAATATTCTGAAAACATAATTGCAACCGGCTTTACCTTGCGGTGAACAGTTTCTTTATCCTTAAGCCTATAATAATCAATTTCGATATACCTGCTCTCCTGGATAGCCTGTCCCAAGTCCCACATCTGATCAATGAACTTTGTCTTATGCCTCGGCTCGACATAGTGGAACTCTTCGTTACTGATCAGATCTCTTATACGCTTCTGGTTTGCCTTCGGAATGCAACAAGTAACAAGTTTGTCAAGCATCCCTGCCATTTGATCTTTCGTGAACGCCCTGCTGTCAAGAAGGATCTTGCATAAAGCCAACACTTCGCTGTTCTTCAAACATATCTTGTAAGGTTCCTCCAAACGGTATCCCTTCGCCATCCTGTCATATACGATTGAATTGACAACGCCCGTGCGTTCTGAATCATTATCCAGATAATTTCTAATGTGGTCAATGTCACGCTGTATACTCCGCTCATTAACATTATACCTTGCCGCCTCTTCTGCCTTGTTCACAACATAACCTTCAGATAACTTGGTATAAATCTGTAAAACCCGGACTATCTGGTCGCCTTTCATATCTTCTCTCATACTGCCTCCCATGTCATAAGCACATTATAGCAAGCCAGAAGGACATATTATGTCACTCCCATTATATTTTTCATAATCTTTCACTAATTCCGATAAATACCTTTGGTAATCCGTTCATCCCCCTTATGAATACTTACTGCCATTAGTATTTTATTTGCAACTTGTACCACTGATTATATTGAAATAACCTCATTTTGTCAATTAGCTTACCCCATATAGATATTTCCTATTTTAATATATTATCACATAAAATAAACAGAGGGGTAATGACATGGATTATAAAAAATTAGGGAAACGAATACGTGAACAACGTAAAAAATTAAATCTTACACAGGCCGAACTTGCAGAGGCAATTGATATATCAGACACTTACATGGGTGCCATTGAGCGCGGTGAACGCAGCCTTACACTGGATACGCTGGTACGGCTTGTCAATAGGCTTGGCGTCACTGTGGATTACATGCTGGCTGATTCCGTGTCAGACAGCGACCCCAATATCCTGGCCCAATTCAGGCAGATCACGGACAACCAGCCTTTAGAGCGTAAACAGCTGGCTATAAAAGTGCTCCGCACTATCTTTTCTCATTTTGATGAGGAAGAAAACAGAGAGTCATTCTAACTTGACTTTTCCGTTCCGTAAATCCCTGATAGCCTCCACATCATCAAGAAGCCGTTTCACAGCCAGACTGACCAGTAAGTCAGCAGATAAACTATATTCCACAGAAAGCGTATGCAATCTGTCATACAACATGGGATCACTAAACTGAATCGTTATTATTTCCATATTGTTTCTATCCTTTCTTTTATTCCATGAGCCTTTTTCTATAAGCCGGCAATTACACTTTGGATACTGCTTCCTGCACTGGCAGCGTCCCGTCTCAGGGACTGTAAAATTCTCCCGTCCTGCCCAAAACATAACCTTCAAATAACTTGGTATAAATATGTAAATTGGCCTGTCTGCCCGCCTTTCATATTCCATACTTTCTATGTCATGAACACATTATAGCAAATCAGGAGAACATATTATGTCACTCTCGTTCTGTTTTTCACTTTTTTCGCTATGTCCAATCAAATACCTCGCGGCAGTCGCCAAATGTCTGCAGGCTGCCACTTGGCTCGTTGCTCACGGGAATAAATGTATCCGGCGGTATGCCTCTGTTCCTTATTCCGACAGGCATGCCTCCTTCCCCACAACATTGCTTCCGGGCTTTTTCTTATCTGAATATGCAAAATAAATACTCCGTTCTGTGCTGTCCGGCACATCATTTTTTATACATTCCTGGCATAAACTACTCATCAAATTAGCAAACATTTTATTTCCTTTCCCGGACCTGCATCTTTCCCATCCGCGCTGCTTTTCGTTTCTCAATACTTCCGTCTTTCTTCTGGCTTTTTCTGTCCCTGCCCTGCAGTTTCACAGTTGCCGTAATGGATGAACTTCTTTTTCTATATCGTACTTTATCACAAAAAACTTTAGTTGTCATGATACTCATAATATAAAGTTGTTCCTTTTCCACTGCTCCATGTACCATGTTGCTAAGGTATTCCTTGAAACAACTCTGAAATGCCTGATTTTTTCAAAAAGGACTGCCTTAGATTCACTGGTACTGCAATGATTACGGAAAAGTGTTTTCACCTATCCTGGAAAGTGCTTATTTTCTTGCCGTATAAATATATCTGGCCATCGCTTTCTCAAAATGCTGATATGATTTTTCAGACCACATTGTCTGCATCATTAACATCTCAAACCATTTCATATGCTTCTCGTTTTCAAATTCTGCTTTATGAATCATGGCGGCTTCTCTTTTCCTTTTTAATAATTTATAAGTTTCTTTTGTAATATTTCTTACATCATATTTCATTTCATTATTTTTCAGGGCTTTCGCCAGTTCCGTCGTATGTTCATCAATTGTCCTCGGAACCAGTTCCCCCTCCTGATAGCCTGCAAACAATATACCATCCGGCTTTAACCATCTCTTGATCTGTGCTACAAAGGCACTCATATCCTTTGCAAAGTACATGGTATCCATAGATATGACGATATCAAAAGAATGACTTGGATAATCCGTCTCACCGATGACACCCTCCTGAAAATCTGCTCTTTTCGTAAATAACGCCCTTGCATTTGCAATTGCTTTTCGGGAGTAATCAAAGCCATGAATAAATGCCCCTGTCTTTTCTTGTAAATATCCCAGCATTTTTCCGTTTCCGCAGCCGATGTCTAATATATGAACGTCCTCTTTTGTCGAAATATATGGCAATATCATATCTATTTGGGCCGTGTCGCTAAATCCATCTTGTGAAAAATCCTGCCCGAATGCATCATGACAAAATGTCTGAAACGCAGTAGATTTTTCTGCCATTTCATAAAACTCTTCGTATTCATTATAGAAAAGCAAATTTTCTTTTTCCATAAACCCACTCCCTGCAGAAAATTACTGTACAGATTCCCATATATCAGCGCCATTACAGTATTCCATAGAAACGTAAACTGTCGCCTGAAGTTCCTGCATATTTTATCAGGTTATATCTGAAAGAAGTATAGCACATCCGTATAACGGAATCAATCAAACAGAGAAATTAAGGTCGGATTTTGCCATAAGAATCAGAACTGATATGTATATTAATGGCAAAAACAGTATTCCCTCAAAAGATACGCAGTATTTTCATAAAAATGGGTAAATCCCAATGTCAAGAGGATTTGACATTAGGATTTTGGCTAAAGTCAAATCTTTTTGGTAGAAGCCGGGTTTGTTGAATGATAAGATTCTGATGGTTCAGGGATACACATCAATCAACAAACGAAGGAAGGAGGATGAAAGATGGAAGAACGTATCTCTTGACCAACTAATGAAAGGAGATGTTGAAATTATGAAAAAAGAAATCAAAGAAACAGAAATCAAAAAACTTAATAAATATGGCGGTATATATGCTGTATTTTTGATTTTAACAGTGATTACATTTGTTCCATTTATATCTTACATGGACTGGTATGGAATGATTCCGTGGAGTACAGTGTGCGCAATCGCAGTATATTTTGCCTTTAAAGCAGATAAAGTAAAAAAAGAAAATCATCTTTCAACCTATAAAGAAATTGTTGCCTTTACAGAGGGGAGAAGATTTTCCGTCTGAGCAATGTAGTTTATTGGTTTTGAGATAAATCTCAATTTTTTTACATTTAAAAAATTCAGCAACCGTTTTCTGAAAGCTATTCCAAAAGAGGCCGCTGCCGTTAAAACGGCAGCGCCTGCTTTTCCAGTCTCTCTATCACACAGCTATGGTGTTTATTGACATCCTCTCTGTCATAATTTATCCCCACAGCCAATATCTCGCCCGTATATCCTTCCAGCGCCTGGATGTAATGCCTATCTTTTATCTGCTGTATGGCCGCTCTGGCTGTCTTGTCATATTTCAGTTCCACCACAATCGCCGGCTTGTTTACAGAAGGCAGCGGCAGAAATACCACATCCGCATAGCCCCGGCCTGAGGGCAGCTCCCTTATGAGCCTGTAATCTTTTCTTGCGCTGTAGTATGCAAGCCCAATGGCGCACGCAAGCGAATTCTCATCATTATAAGTCAGGATGGACGCCGCCTCCGTATGTGCCTGGTCAAGCCCTCTGGCCACACTGTCTCCATCGCCATCCAGCGTATCCTGCAGCAGCTTATCGGATGCCTTCAAAATCCGCATAATCTCCGGCCAGCCGCTGACGCTCATGGCATTCTCAAATTCTCCCACAATCTCCTTATTGGGGATGAATGCCTCCTCCTTCCCGGAATCATACGCCAGATACCCCAGGTGGATCAACAGTGTAAGCACGTCATCCTTTGTCCTGAAATTCCGCATGTCATTCTGAAAGCTCCGTGTGTTGACGCTGACACATCCGCCTCCGAGCATCTGCACAATATCCCATTTGAGCCCGTCGTAGTCCATTTCAATATAGATTTTCAGGGCCTCGTAGGTTTCCGTTGCCGTCCAGTAATTGGAAAATTCCCTGCAGCTCATTGCCTCCACCACGGATTTAGGATTGTATACATGCTTATATCTCTTGAATTTATAACCGTCATACCAGCTGCCGGTTTCCGTAAAGTCCATGCCGAAACGCCCGCACAGCGCTTTCACTTCCTCTTCCGTAAAGCCCGTGTATTCTTCAAAGTTCCTCTGGTTGGTCATGGAATATTCCCGGAACATGTTCAGAGCCGAATGCAGTCCGTATTTTTTTACGGGCAGGATGCCTGTCATATAGACCAGGGCCACATACTGTTGGTCTTTCAAAAGATTCCTCAGGAAATCCAGATATTGCCTCTGCAGTGCTTCCGACTCCTGCCTCTCCCGCATGACACAGTCCCACTCGTCTATCAGGAAAATGAACTGCTTTTCCTTTTTCGCGTAAATTCTCCGCAGCGCCCCGGCAAGCCCCATATTCCGCCCCTGCAGAATATCCACATACTCCTCTGCCAGTTCCTCCAGAACTTCCTGTTCCAGATATTCTGTCACTTTTCCCTGCTCTGCTTCAATCAGAAACTGCTGCATATTCAGATAAATGACATCATAACGGTTCAGATACTTTGGAAACGATTCATGGGCTTCTATCTTAAGTCCTGCAAACAGTTCCCGGGAATCACAGCCCCTGCCATAATAGGCAGCCAGCATCTCAAGCGCCATGGACTTTCCAAAACGCCTGGGCCTGCTGACACAGATATACTTTTCTTTTGTGCCCAACAGCGCATTCGTACACCCAATCAGATTCGTCTTATCCACATAGATTTCAGAACGAATCGATTCCCAAAATCCTCTGTTGCCCGGATTCAGATATATTCCCATAAACGCTGCTACCGCCTCCCATTATTTTTCCTGCTGCCAGCCCATAAGTTCTGCATTTAACCTGATTCTAACATAAAAGCAGGATCAAATCAATCGAGAAAAACCGCCTGAAATCTACTTAACTTCGCCCGCTTTGCTTCACCGAAACGCTGAAAGTGCACGATCTCCCTGGCTCTCAGGAATTTAATGGGTTCACATACGTCGGGTTCCTTGATCAGACGCAGAATGTTATCATAAGTTGTGCGGGCCTTCTGCTCTGCTGCCATATCCTCCATCAAATCCGTAACCGGGTCCCCAGTCACCTGAAACTGTGCCGCGGTAAACGGAAATCCCGATGCAGCCTGGGGCCACACTCCCACCGTGTGATCCACATAGTAGTTGGCAAATCCGCTCTTCTCGATTTCTTCCATGGACAAGTTTCTGGTAAGCTGATGCACAATTGCCGCCACGATTTCCAGATGCGCCAGTTCTTCTGTTCCGATATCCGTCAGCAGCCCCGCCACCTCACGGTACGGTATGGAATAACGCTGGGACAGATAACGCATGCTGGCGCCCATCTCGCCGTCCGGGCCGCCGTACTGTGAAATGATTGCCTGTGCCAGTCTGGCATTGGGCTCCTTGATGTTTACAGGAAACTGCAGTCTCTTCTCATAACTCCACATTTACACGCACTCTCCTTCCCAGGGCAGGGGCGCCTCTCCCCATCTCCATTCTTTACTGCTGTCTGCCAGCCGCAGATTCAGAGGAAAATATTTCATGGAAAAATCCCTCTCCATCTGCGTCTTGATTCTGTTATAATGATTAAAATATTCCATTGCCCTGCGGTCACGGGGATGAGTATCCAGGTAAAGCGCCAGTTCAACCAGCACAAAATCCGCCATCCCGATATCCCTCAACAGATGCTCCCTGTCTCCCATTATACACATCTCCTTCCCGTGAAAGGTTTATTCAGTTCAGGGAATATGGTTCCCTCACAATATGCCTTCTCCAGATCGTCATACATTCCTTCAAACTCCTGCCAGGGCACATAAGCCATCGCAATGGGGAATTTGTCAATATTGTTGTCTTTCATATGCTCGTGCATTTTGATTCCTTTCCTGCGTTTTCATAATGATTTATGTTATCATATGAAAAAAAAGAAAAACTGTGCAGAATCCCGCACAGCAATCCAAATACACCCACAACTTATTGTCTGTAACCATTCTGGCCGGCACGCCCTATCACGTGGACATTACTGCGGCAGAAGAAGCTCCGTGGTAAAGGCGCCATCCTCGCTGTTCCGGCTGATGTATCCCTGGTTCCTCTCCACAATGGTATCCACCCGCACCAGTCCGTAGCCATGGCCGTAACCCTTGTTTGTGCGGAATCTTCCGTTCTCCTTCCTTTGCTTTTTCTGTGCCGTGGTATTGGTAATGGAAAGATAAAGCTGGGTATTTTTCATATCCATATATATCCTGATCAGCCGTTTTTCCTCCGGCAGCAGCATACAAGCTTCTATGGCATTGTCAAACAGATTCCCCATGATAATACAGAGATCAATTTCCGATGTGGTCAGGGACATAGGCACATGCGCGTCTGCCCTGACTGTAATATTCCTGGATTTTGCCAGGGAAATCTTACTGTTCAAAATCACATCCGTCATTTTGTTCCCTGTCTTCAGTACCATGTCCACGGAGTTCAGGTCAATGCTCAGTTCCTTCAGATAGGTTCTCAGTGAATCAATATCCCCCAGCTTTGCATAACTGTCAAGTACCTGGATATGATTGCGGTAATCATGTCTCCAGCCCCTGATCTGGCGGTACATATTTTCCACTTCCGCATAATGGGTGGCAATCAGGTCATTCTGATATGCGGCAATTCTCTTATCAATCATTTTTTCCAACAAACGCATTTTTCACTCCACTTCCGCCACACATTCTCCCTGCTTCCGGAAATCCTTTCCCAACCCACTGACCGTTCTTTGCGAAAACCGCTCCCCGGCGCTCCCGGATTAGAAAAACCGGATCAGTGCCTGGTTTAATCCTTCATACATTTTCCTGGAAAGAGGAAGCGCCGTCCCATCCTTTAATGTCACTTCTGTTCTGGATATCTTTTTGATAAACCTTAAACCCACAATGTAAGAGCGGTGTATCCGGTAAAATCCATCGTCCAGTTCCCCTTCCAGCTCATTCAGGGTGCGTTTCACGCTGTATTCCTCCCCGGCATGTATGGTCACATAATTTTTCCATACATCCAGATACCGGATTTCATAAAGAGGCAGCCTCACAATTCCGTCGGGAAGCGGCAAAATCAATAAATGTTCTCTTGTTTTCAGCCGCTCTGCCGCCCTGTCCAGCACTGCTTCCAGCTTCTCCCCTGTCACCGGTTTAATCAGATAATGAAGCGCTTCCACATCATAGCCTTCCGCAATATAATCCATATATCCTGTGATAAATACAATCTGAAGCCTGGCGCCCTTCTGTCTCAGAAGCCTGGCCAGTTCCACACCGCTCATCTCCTTCATTTCAATGTCCAGGAACAATACATCCACGGAGGTATCTTCCTCATATGCAAACAGAAATGCTTCAGCCGAAAGATAGCTTTTTATTTCCAGTACGAAACCTGCCCTCTGATTCCATTTTTCAATCAATTCGGTCACATAGGCGATATCTGCCGGATTATCGTCACATATAGCAAATCGGTACATCCACCAAACTCCTCAACCTTTTTTGTGCCCGCCGGATTGCAGCTGCGGACACCGGCAGCCAGGCAAAAAAATGATTTTTCGCATCTGCCATAACAATCTTTTCCTCCCAAATCAACTTTATCTTTATCGGGCCAGCCGTACGTTTTTTCCGTAATACAAAAGTGCCTGAAAGCAGAAACCTTTAGACACTCTGTAGCCGGGAATCTATAACCGCCGTGAAACAATTACCTGAAACTGATATGGATAGTATAGCCGATTTTTGGGGGAAATGCAAGACATACATCTTTTTCTTGTTTTCCCGGAACAACCTTTCTATCGACCCAGTTGATAATAAGCATAAAAAAGATTATAATGAAGTATCCGTAAGGATGATTTACAGAGATATTGATGCTCCAGGCAGCAAATCTTTAAAAAAATCGTATTTTTCCTGTCACACGGCGTCCTTTCCATTGTCTAATAAAATACAGGAGGTAGAAAGCCATGAAAAATATCACAAACGAAGAGCTGTTGGCTTTGATTGAAAAGGCCACTGCCGGAGACAAAGAATCTCTGGAAACCGTCATTCTCAGCGTACAGGATCTGGTGTTTAACCTGTCCCTGCGAATGCTGGGCACTTTCCCTGACGCGGAGGACGCCACACAGGATATCCTGTTAAAGATTATCACACACCTATCCTCTTTTAAGGGGGAAAGCGCATTTTCCACATGGGTATTTCGCATTGCGACGAACCATCTGAAAAACTACCAGAAGCATATGTTCGCAAAATTTCCCCTTAGCTTTGAATTCTATGGGGATGATATTAAAAACGGAAAAATCGACGATGTACCTGATCTCACGCAGAATGTGGAAAAATCTATTTTGGCAGAAGAACTGAAACTATCCTGCACGAATGTCATGCTGCAGTGCCTGGATACCGAAAGCCGGTGTATCTTTATCTTAGGAACGATGTTCCGGGTGGACAGCCGGATTGCGGGCGACATTCTGGGTATCACTCCGGAAGCTTACCGGCAGCGGCTTTCCAGAATCCGTGCAAAAATGGCGGATTTCTTAAAGGAATACTGCAGTGAGTATGGAAACGGAAAATGCTGCTGCGCAGACAGAGTCAATTATGCCATCCAAAATCACAGGATTCACCCTGCACAGCTTAATTTCACTTCCGCTGTCCCCAAAGATACCATGCTCGAAGTAAAACAGGCCATGGAAAACATTGATGATCTTTCACAGCAGTTTTCCTTTTGCAAAACCTATCAGTCTCCGGCAGGCCTGAAAGAATTTATCCGGAAATTCTTAGACGGAACTTCCTTTTCCGTAGTCACGAATGCATAGTCCGGCTAAGAAATGTCAAGTGCTTTTGAAAATATAGGTGTGTCGAAGCGACTTTACCCTTTAGTGCTGTCGCGCAGCGACTGGAATAGGAGGACTTTATTATGCGTCATGTTTGGATTCGTGGAATTTTGGCTTTGGTTTGGCTGGCAGCGGCTATTGTAAGCGGCGGAGCCTTGTATGTGATTTTGGGTATGATATTTCTTGTTTCCGCTTTTTCCGCTTGGAGACAGGATAAGGACGGGAAGGGAGAGAAGTAGAATGTCAGCAGCACTGTCTATTCAAAATTTAAATGCATGGTACACGCCCAAAAAGCCGGTGCTGAGCGGACTTTCCCTGGAGCTTCGCGCTCATGAGTCAATAGGTCTGATTGGGCTGAACGGAGCAGGAAAAACAACTTTATTGAATATCCTCTCAGGTCTTCATAGGGATTTTTATGCGGATGCTTTGAGAAGTAACGAAAAACCGGTATCCTTCCGGGATAAGCGTTTTAAAAGATATCGTTACACCGTATTTGCGGAGGATCACTCCTTTTCCTTTTTTACCTTTCGCGAATATCTTTCTTATGTATTTCGGGCCTATAAAAAACAGGTTCCCAATGTGGAGGATTTGATTGGAGGCTTTGGATTTGAAGCGTATACGGATAAGCTTTTGGGTGATTTGTCTATGGGAAACCGGAAAAAGGCATTTCTGATAACGGCATTTGCCCTGAAACCGGAGCTGTTGTTTCTGGATGAACCGGTAAACGGGCTTGATTTTTCCG
>OFGQ01001074.1_pt1 | contig 19237 bp, 18 predicted proteins | sample 1521791 | NCBI WGS metagenome assembly OFGQ01 (sample SAMEA3504116, study PRJEB24116) | mouse gut metagenome | biome: mouse gut; feature: mouse-associated habitat; material: faeces | place: Denmark | collected 2011 | reverse complement strand
TGTCGTGGGAAAAAGGGATGCTTCTACAAGAAAGTACACCGATCTGAAAAATCATGTACTTTCTTTGATGAACTTTGCAGGAACAATTAATTCCGATATCTGGTTAAGATGTCAGTATAAGCTCGATCTCAACAAGCAGCTAAAAAACGGGAGGAAGGGAAAGTATTCCTGGGTGAGCGGCTGTATCAAATGTGCTGTATGTGGTTATGGTATCCAGGTGAAAAAAGGTTATAATAAACGGAATTTGTCCTGTATTGGCCGGACGCATTATCATGTCTGTGACGTAGATAAATTTTATATAACCTGTAGACAGATTGAAGACGCTGTACAAACAGAATTAGAAAAAGTTTTTAAGGAATGTAGTTCGTCGTCAGATTCAGATGAAGCTGTTATCCTTGGCAATAATTCCTTAAAAATGGAGATTGCCCTTATTGATGAGAAGATTGACAGACTGGTAAGCTCGCTTGCTGAATCAGAAGATGTGGCAATGGAGTATATAAACCGTAAAATAGGCAGTTTAGATGAGAAGAAGAGAATTTTACTGGAAGAAGTGAATCGATCCAGCCGCAGGGAAAGTAAAAAGATTAAAGAAATTGTATTTGAGGAATTGCAGATGGAGGAAAAACGAATGGCTGTGAGGACATTTATTGATAAAATCCTGGTGGAGCGGGAAGGGATCGAGATTGTGTGGAAGATGTGAAACGATTGAAGATCATTTTTTACATTTCTCTTTTTTTCTTTGCTTTTTAAAATGGATATGGTAAGATATTATACGAAGACCTAAGTATATTCAGGCAGCAGAAGAGAGTAGGTGATATTTTGTTAAAAGCAGTGCCCATCGGATTTGAAGATTTTAAGGAGATCATCGATGCGAATAGATATTATGTGGATAAGACAGATATGATTCAGGAGCTTATCGACCGGGGAGGTAAGGTGAATTTGTTCACCAGACCGAGACGATTTGGCAAAACGCTGAATCTCAGTATGATTCGCCGATTTTTTGAAGAGGAAATGGGAGATCATGGAGAAATTGTCCGCAATGGGTATTTGTTTGAAAATCTAAAGATTTCCTTCCAGGGGAAATTGTATATGGATCACCAGGGGAAATATCCGGTTATTAATTTATCGCTTAAATCTGCAAAACAGCCAACATTCGAGCTTGCCTATGGAAGTCTGGCAGATGAGATTGCGAAGGAGTATAAACGCCATGCGTATATCCTCTCATCCCAACGGCTTCCTGAGGATGATAGAAATCGTTTTGCGGCGGTAATGAACGGCAGTGCCGGGGAAGTAGAATATGTAAAAGCACTGGATTTTTTGTCTGCCTGCCTGTCTAAATTTCATGATAGAAAGACGATCATATTGCTTGATGAATATGATGTGCCATTAGAAAATGCTTATTTTCAAGGATTTTATGATAAAATGATAAGTTTTATCCGTTCTTTGTTTGAATCCGCATTAAAGACCAATATAAATCTGGAATTTGCAGTGATCACAGGATGCCTGCGCATAAGCCGTGAGAGTATTTTTACTGGATTGAACAATCTGGATATATATTCGATTATGAGTCCGAGGTATACCGATGCTTTTGGGTTTACCAGGAATGAAGTAAAGGAAATGCTTTCATTTTATAGATTGGAAGATAAATTTGATGAAGTCAAAGACTGGTATGATGGATATCAGTTTGGAAAACTGGATATTTACAATCCCTGGAGCATTATCAATTATGTCAATATGGCGATAGCGGATCGGGAGGCATTTCCGAAACCATACTGGTCCAACACCTCTTCTAATAGTATTATTAAGGAACTGGTGGAGAATGCTGACACAGAGGTGAGACAAGAAATAGAGAATCTGATTGCTGGGGGCATCCTTAGGAAGCCTGTTCATGAGGACATTACCTATGACTCCATTCATGAATCACAGGACAACCTTTGGAATTTTCTTTATTTTACAGGATATTTGAAAGCCGGTATGGGAAGTTTTGAGGATGATACGCAATATATGGAACTGATGATTCCGAACCGGGAAGTCCGGGCGATCTATAAGCGGACGATTCTCACCTGGTTTGATCATAAAGTAAAAAATCTGGAGCGTAGTAAGTTCATACAGTCTTTGGAAGATGGGGATTGCGAGCTGTTTGAAAGATTTGTTTCAGAGCAGCTTCTGGGTACGATCAGTTTTTTTGATTATGCAGAGAATTACTATCATGGCTTCCTTGCGGGACTTTTGAAAGGCGCCGGAAAATATCTGGTCACATCAAATCGTGAAAGTGGCAAAGGCCGACCAGACCTTATTTTGAAAACACCATCAGTTCGTGGAGGCGCTATTATTTTAGAACTGAAAGTGTCTGATACGTTTCAAGGAATGGAACAGGGGTGCCGGAGGGCATTAAAACAGATAGAAGAAGGGAATTATGAAGCAGGACTACGGGCGGAGGGTTATAGTGACATTAAAAAATATGGTGTTTGCTTTTACCGGAAAGAATGTATGGTGCGGAATTAGTTGGCGAGAGATCCAGCTATATCGTATGGTTCCACATCCCATTGGATGGGATAATACCCAATTTGCCGGCAGACATTGATCAGGTTGTCATTGTAATCTCCATAGGGTGGTCGGAACAAACACATGTCCTTGCCTGTCAGCTGTTTTACTTTTTCATGGGGTTTCATGATTTCGTCCTTACATTGTTCGGCGGAGAGCTGGGACATCTGCTTGTGATTTTCGCTATGGTTACCGAGATCATGTCCTCCGGCGGCGATGGCTTTGACGTCATCGGGATATTTTTCGATCCATCCTCCTGTCATAAAAAATGTGGCGCGGACGTCATTTTGTTTTAAGATTTCCAAGAGTTTGGGAGTGTCCTCATTTCCCCAGGCGGCGTCAAAGCTGATGGATACCAGCTTCTGGTCCCGCTGGACGCAGTAGATGGGCAGCTGCCGGGTGGCGGCGGACGCCCCCACCACCGCCGGGTTGTTGACAACCCAGAACATCATGGCGGCCGCCAGGGCGCAGGCCGCGGCGGCAATCACCTTTCGGCGCAGGTAAATAATTTTTGTTCCTTCCATTTCGACCCCTCCGATGCTCGTTTGTACACTTTATGCGCAGCGGGGGCCAATCATGTGAAAAAACGCCCCTTGTCCCAAGACAGGGGGCGTTTTGCCGCTCAGCAGCCCGCCGGCGGGGCGGCCAGCGCGGCTGCGTCATGGCAGGATTTTTTGGGTGCGGTTTGCAGCTTCTCCAGGGCGTCCTGGAACTGCTGCCGGAATGTTTGCTCCTCCTCGGGGGACAGCCCCTGCTCAAGCAGGACGCTGAGACGATATTCCAACGAGGCAATCTGGTTGCGCTCCAGGTCGTAACCGTCGGGGATAAAGAAAAACCGCTCCTTCCTGTCGCCGAAGCCGTTGTACCGATCCACGGAGAGCCAGAACAGGTTCTTGCAGAAATAGGTGTTCAGCTCCATATTCTTATCCGACAGCCGGGACAGATTGTCCTTGCGGTCGGTGGAGGAGACAAAGGTGGCGAACTGCCGGTGGGCGAAGCGCTCCCGAAGCTCCAGCAGGGAGAGGGGGCCGCCGTTTTCGTCCACGAACCAGCCGTCGGTGGAGGGGTCCAGCATGACCCACTTGGCCAGGTCGGGATCATAGATTTCAGTGACCACGTGGTTGTCGTTGTCATAGGGGGAGCAGGGCATGATCCCCACCCGCCGGGCGTAAATCCCCACGGCCAGACAGCACTCGGTCAGAATTTTGGACTTGTTCAGGCAGTTGATGCCCTGGTCGGGCCGCTCATAGCTGTACTCCAGCAGAGAGAGAGCGTCGCAGGGGACGTGATTGTCATAGTAGGACGAGTGGGTGAGACGGGGGGCTAAATGGTGCAGCAGCCGCTTGGCCCGCTGGAAGGCGCTGCCCTTCCCGGCCAGCTTGACCAGGCCGTACTTCTCCCGCAGCGTTTCGTACTCCGGGCAGTCCAGGGCGTAGGCGGGGGGATCGGCGGGGCCGGACTGAAACTCCAGGTGGTTGAACAGGATGCCGCTGTAGATGTCGAATACCCGGCGCTCGGTCTCCAGCCGTTCTGTTTTGGTCATGGGCCATTCTCCTTTGACGTTTGATAGGTTGATGATAGCAGATTCCGCGGCCGGGTTCAATGGTGGCTGTTTTGACATCATTCAACCGGCAGTTTACCGGTGGCGCTGCGGAAGGAGGGTGGGTGCGTTAGAACGTGAGCACCTCCTGCTCCGGCTTGCCGGCGGGGGACAGGGCGGTGACGTGGAGCACGGGGCCGTCCTCCCCCTGATAGGCCTTGTGCCGCTTCAAATGGACCACGCCCGTCACGTCCGCCCAGGAGCGGTTTTCAAAGGCATCGAAGCCCACTCCCCGGGCCACCAGGCCCAGGAAGGTGATGTCCGCCTCGCAGCAGGTCATGGCAAACCGGCCTAAAATCACCTCGCCGGGGTACTGGGGCAGGTGGCACACCACCGTTTTGGCCCGGACGGCCTTGCCCTCGTACCGCTCGGGGTGCTCCATCACGTCCACGTACCACACGCCGAAGTCGTCGTCGGGAATTTCGATGATGTCCTGGCTGAGATCAAAGGGGCACACGCTGTCGTCGGCGTACTCCTCGTCGGTGCCGTCGGTATTTTCCAGGTAGATGCTGGCTCGGCGGTTGACCATGCGCAGGTTGCGCTGGCGCAGGGAGGCGCGCAGAGATTCATCGCAGCGGTTGAACACAATGAGGTCCGCGTTGGTGATCTTCTCCATCATCAGCTGGCCCAGGTTTTTGGCGTACACGTCGAAGGTGGCGGCCTCCACCATGGTCATGATCTGATAGAGCACCCAGTTGTTGGGCAGCGCCTCCTGGTAGAGCCGGCCCAGGGACCACATCCCGTTGAACTCCACCAAAACCTGCCGGGGCCGGTACTTTTTCTCGCATCGCTTGAGAAAATCCTGGGTGAGTTCCGCTTCCTCCTCCACCGTCACCACGGTGACATTGCGCAGAAGGGAAGGATCGTACTCCTCCGCCCCCTCCTCGCAGCACAGCAGGAGGGTGGGGGTTTCCAGGGCGAAGCCGTCCCGGAGGATGCCGTTGATAAAGGTAGTTTTTCCGCCGTCTAAAAATCCGGCGAACAGATAGACAGGGATATCCATGGCGCACCTTCTTACAGGCCGAACAGGGCGGCCAGCTTGTCCTCGTTCAAGTCGGCGCCGATGACGCACAGCCGCCCGGTATAGTCTGCGGGGCCAGTGCGCACCTGATGCTCCTCGGGCACGTAGTCGAAGTGGAGCCAGCTGCCGCCCTCGGAGGGGACAATGCCCTTGGCCCGGAGGATGGCGCCGCACTCGCCCAAATCCAGCTCGGTGAGGATGTGCTCCAGCTGGTCCTGGGCGAAGGGCTTCACCGTCTCCCGGCCCCAGCTGGCGAACACCTCGTCGGCGTGGTGGCCATGGTGCTCGTGGTCATGGCAACCGCAGGCGCACTCCTCACCGTGGTCATGTTCGTGGTGATGGTGTTCGTGTGCATGGCCGTGGTGGCAGTGCTCGCCGTGCTCGTGCTCATGATGGCTGTGTTCATGGTGGTGCTCCCCGTGGCAGCACGCATGGTCGTGCTCCTCGTGGTGGTGATGATGGTGCCCGTGCTCCTCCTCATGGTGATGATGGGCGTGAGCGGCCTGCTCCGCCTCATGCTCGGCGCGGATGTGGGCGAGCAGCTCCTCCTCCATAGAGGTCTTCTCAATGGCGGACAGGATGGTTTTGCCGTCCAGCTGGTCCCAGGGCGTGGTGAGGATGGCTGCCGTGGGGTTCTTTTCCCGCAGCAGCGCCACCGCCGCCTCCAGCTTGTCCTGGGTCAGATTTTGAGTGCGGGAGAGGAGGATGGTGCCGGCGCTCTCAATCTGATTGTTGTAGAACTCGCCGAAATTCTTCATATACACCTTTACCTTGGAGGCGTCCGCCACGGTGACAAAGGAGTTGAGCTTCAGCGCCGGGTTATCTTTAGCGGTGTTTTGCACGGCCACCACCACGTCGGACAGCTTGCCCACGCCGGAGGGCTCGATGAGGATGCGGTCGGGGTGGAAGCGCTCCTCCACTTCCTGAAGGGCCCTGCCGAAATCCCCCACCAGGGAGCAGCAGATGCAGCCCGAGGACATCTCGGAGACCTCCACGCCGCTGTCCTTGAGGAAGCCGCCGTCCACGCTGATCTCACCGAACTCGTTTTCTATGAGGACCAGCTTTTCATCTTGGTACGCCTGGGAGAGCAGCTTTTTGATGAGAGTGGTTTTGCCCGCGCCTAAAAATCCGGATACAATGTCGATTTTTGCCATTGGGAATCATTTCCTTTACTTATAGTTTGGTTTATTTTACAACCGAACGTGCATAAAGTCAAGGGAGGGGCGCTTGCGCCTCATTGACTTTTTGCCGAGGCTTTTGTATAATCAGGGTGTCGATGTTCCACTTGTGTGCGCTATGGCGCAGGAGGTTATTTATGAAGGGCATCATCTTGGCCGCAGGGCGTGGCACCCGTCTGTACCCCATGACCCGGCCTGTCTGCAAGCCGCTGCTTCCCGTATACGACAAGCCGCTGATTTACTACCCACTTTCGGTGCTCATCCAGGCGGGCATTCGGGAGGTACTGGTCATCGTGCCCCCCGGAGAGGAGGACACCTTCGCCGCCCTGCTGGGAGACGGTTCTCAGCTGGGTATGTCCATTCGGTACACCGTCCAGCCAGTGGCCCGTGGCATTGCCGACGCGTTGCTCATCGGCGGGCCGTTTTTGGACGGGGACGACGTGTGCCTGGTGCTGGGGGACAACATTTTCTGGGCGCTGGATTTGGAGCAGACCCTTCGGAGGGCCGCCCAGAACAACCGGGGGGGAACGGTGTTCGGCTGCCGGGTGGACGACCCCCGGCCCTTCGGTGTGGTGGAGTTTGACCAGCAGGGTAGGGCCATCTCCATCGAGGAGAAGCCTCAGCAGCCGAAATCCAACTACATCGTCCCCGGTCTGTATTTCTACACCAACGAGGCGCTGGCCATTGCGGCGGGGCTCACCCCTTCCGCCCGGGGAGAGCTGGAGATCACCGATGTGAACCTGGAATTTTTGCGCCGGGAGAATCTGCGCGTCATTCCCCTGGAGGACAACTATGTCTGGCTGGACGCGGGAAACGCCGACAGTCTGCTCACTGCCGCCCAGAACATTTACGCCCTTCAGCACGGCGGGCGGTACGTGGGGTGCATTGAGGAGTGCGCCTTTCGTCAGGGGTGGATTACCCAGGCACAGCTGCGGGCTTTGGGCGAACCCATGGCCATGACCGCCTATGGGCAGTATCTGCTGTCCATTCAGGTGTAATGAAAACAAAATGCGGCCCCTCCCAAGCGGGAGGGGCCGCGTTTTGCGCTCAGTCGGCGTTTACGGGGACAATGTGCTCTCCGAACTTAATATAGTCCACTTGGTCCAGGTCCAGAGGCCGGTCGAAGGGGGCGTAGCCGTTCTTATCGCTGATGGGGCCGTCCGCCAGCATGGTGGAAGCGTCCCAGTTGAGATCCGCCGGGTTGTACGTCCATGTGGGTACATTGTCAAAGGCCACCGTGCCATCTTTCAGCACAATTTGCAGCCCCTCACAGAATCCCTGGCTGCCACCAAAATGCACACGGCTGGTTTGATCGGGTTTCACGTTGTCCCGGAACCACACCGAGATAGACAGCGGGGACAGCACCACCCGGTCCAGCCAGGTGGTGTAGCCCAGGCCGGTGGTATCAACATAGTCCGCCCCGCCGCAGTCCACGCTCAGGGAGCGTCGCTCGAAGGCTCCGCCCACGTCCAGAGCGAAAATCCCGGTGAACACGGGGGTGTACGCCTTATTGGGGGCCTGAATCCAGAGACCTTGGATGGTCAGGGTCTTTCCCTCTTGGTTATTGTATACCGCGGGCTGCGTCCCCTGGGCGGTGAAACGGATGACCACTTCCTTTACGTTGTCGGCGGGGTCACTGTCTGGCTGCCATTCGCAGCTGACAGCGATGCCCTGGATATTCTCTCCGCTCTCAGAGGTGAAGGACAGAGCTTCCTCCGGCTGGTTCCCGAACAGCTGATAGTAGCCATCCGTGTCCGGGTCCAGGTCGGGCAGAAGGGTCCCCTCCGGGGCCTCCACCCGCAGGCGCAGGTAGTAGCAGTTGTCGTCCGCCAGGGCGGCAATGGGGGTGAGGGTGGCCCCATTGTCGGTGACGCCCCCCTCAAATGTCTGGCCAATCTGGTCCAGAGTTTCGATCTGCCCTGTGGATAGGGCTTCGCCGTCCTTGGCGAAAAAGCTTTGCATCAGCCCGCCCGCTCCGATGGCGTAGTTGATGGCCATGGCGGATGCGGTGAGGGCGGCGACGGCGCCGCCAGTAGGCGGGTGGTGAGGCAGGTGGCTTTTTTAACGGTTTTGGTCCCATTGATTTTGTTCATGGTCAGCTCCTTAATCCGGGCGGACGAGAGGGGCGTATTGCCGGAAAGCTCTACGCTGTCGTCGCGGTAAGCGTCCAGCAGGTCGGAAATTCGTCTGTTCATGCCAGCTCCTCCTTCGTCAGCAGTTGTTTGAGTTTGGCCCGCCCGCGGCGCAGGCGGGTTTTCACGGTGGAGTCGTTCAGCCTCATGGCGGCGGCCACCTCCCGCACGGTCTGGGCGTAATAGTAGTGCCGCAGGAAGATTTCTCGGTCCGGGTCGGGCAGGGAGAACACCGCCCGGCGCACCAGGGCCTGCTCCTCCGCTCGCTCCAACGCGGTGGCTGGGTCGTCCGGGCCGGGCAGGTCCAGCAGGTCCTCCACCAGTGGGAGAATCTGCTCTCGCTGGCGCAGCTTATTTTTGGCTTTGTTTCGGGCCACAGCTCCCAGCCAGCCCTTGACATGGCCGGGGCGGAGCTGCTCGGCCTGTTCCCAGGCGGCCAGGAAGATGTCCGAGGCCGTCTCCTCGCAGTCCTCGGGGGACATACAGTCCCGGAGGATGTTCCACACAATGACGGACACATAGGGCAGGTAGCGGTCCATAAGGGCTTCCAGTCCGGCGGGGTCGCGGGCCTGCATTTTCCGCAGGATGATTTCTTCTCTCATTTGGGGTGCTCCTTGTCGGGTCTTTGAAAGCTGCTTTCGCTTATATTATCACGCCGCGCCCGGCTTTGGTTTCACTCTGCGGGTAAAAAAATACCCCCCGTGCCTTTCGGCATGGGGGGGCCGCTGTTTTCAGATCACCCGCATTCGGATGATGCCGGGGACGGTGCGGATGTCGTGAATCACGCTCTCGTCCACGGGGGAGCCCACGTCTACAATGGTGTATGCGTAGTCGCCCTTAGACTTGTTGGTCATGTTCTCCACATTCACCCCGTCGTTGGAGAGCTGGATGGTGATATTGGCCAGCACGGCGGGGATGTTCCGGTGGATGACGCACAGGCGCTGGGCGCCGGAGCGCTCCATGATGACATTGGGGAAGTTCACGGAGTTTTTGATGTTTCCGTTCTCCAGGAAGTCCTTGAGCTGGTTAGCTGCCATGACGGCGCAGTTGTCCTCGCTCTCCGGGGTGGAGGCCCCCAGGTGGGGGATGGCCACCACGCCGTCAGCCAGGGTGATCTCGTTGTCGGGGAAGTCGGTGACGTACCGGGCCACCTTGCCGGACTGGAGGGCGGCGATCATGTCCGCATTATTTACCAAACCGCCCCGGGCCATATTGACGATTCGAACTGCGTCCTTCATCTTGGCGATGGCGGCGGCGTTCACCGTGTCCTTGGTGGCGTCCATGTAGGGCAGGTGGAGGGTGAGATAATCGGCATTGGCGTACAGCGTGTCGACATCCTTCACCACCTTAATGTGCCGGTCCAGCCGCAGGGCGGCGTCCACGGACAGATAGGGGTCGTAGCCATACACGTCCATCCCCAGGCTGAGGCCGATGTTGGCCACCAGGGCGCCGATGGCCCCCAGGCCCACTACGCCCAGGGTCTTGCGGTACAGCTCCGGACCCACGAAGGCGGATTTGCCCTTCTCCACCGCGGCGGCCACGTCCACACCGTCCGTTTTTGCCTGCTCCTGCACCCACGCCGCGCCGCCGATCACGTCCCGGGAGGCCAGCAGCATGGCACAGATTACCAGCTCCTTCACTGCGTTGGCGTTGGCGCCGGGGGTGTTGAACACTACCACGCCGGATTCGGAGCAGCGGTCCACAGGGATGTTGTTCACCCCGGCCCCGGCCCGGGCGATGGCCCACAGCTTCTCCGGGAAGGGGTAGTCGTGGAGCTTGGCGGAGCGCACCAGGATGGCGTCCTCGTTCTCCACCGCGTCTCCCACGGCGTAGGTACCGGCGGGCAGGCGGTCCAGGCCCACCGCGGCGATCTTGTTCATGGTTTTGATGTTATACACGATGTTCACCTCATTATAATAAACGATCAGCAGCAGTCCCAGTTGTAGCACACCCGGGAGAAGTCCCGGCGGCGCAGGGCTTCCCGGCTGATGAAGAAATTTGCCACTCCGCAGTCACCCCATAGAACCAGATCTCCCACCTCTTTGCCTCCGTCGCTGTCCAGCTGGAACAGCAGCACGTCCAGATTGGCGAGTTCGCCGGCGTTGATGCGGGGGTCCTCCTGGGTGAAATAGGGGTAGCCCCCCAGTTGATGGTACGGGGATTCCCAGCCGGGCTGGTAGGTCACGTCATAATCACGCAGACGTTCTACGACCAGCTTATGCACATCCCAGGTGCCCTTGACGGGGGTGTCCGGGCGCAGGACGTTCCACTTTTCCGCGAACAGCAGGTCGAAACGGGAATCCGCCTCGTTTATCCCCTGCTCCGCCGGGGCGGAGAGGACAATGCGGCAGTTTCGCGCCACCGGGAACCAGTCCTCCCCGTCCGCCACCTTGGGCGGACGCTTGCCCTCCACCTCCTCCGCCGTGACGGTGGAATCCACAGTTTCGTGGTAGAGCACCCGAAACCCCGTTTGGGCCGTCTGATCGTCAAAGCTCATCCCACATACATCATCCCACCCAATGAAGAATTGCAGCAGCCCCGCCATGGGAAAGTCAGGCAGACCACCCAGCGACCCACAATTCACCTGGGCCAGCAGTCCAAGCGCGCCTCCCTTGGAATCCAGCGGCCAGGACATATCATGGGGCAGGTAGGGCGTACCCCCCGCCTTACTCTCAAAGATCCCCGGCTCTCCCGGCTCCAGGGTAAACCGGATAGCGGGGCGGTGGTGCTCAGCATGGATCTCCGCTGTAATCCTCCGGGCCAGCTCATACACCTCGCGGGCATTTTTCCGGGCCAGCTCGTTGTTCTCTAACAGTTTATCCACCATGTCAGTTGGCCTCGTCAAACGCCTTGATGAAATCCGCCAGCTTCTCCACGCCCTCCACAGGCATGGCGTTGTAGATGGATGCCCGCATCCCGCCCACGTTCCGGTGGCCCTTCAGGTTGGTGAAGCCCGCCGCCGTGGCCTCTTTCACGAACTTGGCGTCCAGCTCCTCGCTGATGGAGCGGAAGGTGACGTTCATGTCGGAGCGGGACGCCTTCTCCGCCGCGCAGGTAAACAGCTTAGAGCTGTCCAGCACATCGTAAAGCAGGGCGGCCTTGCTGTGCTTGATTTTCTCCATGCCTTCCACGCCGCCCTTGGAATCCAGCCACTCCAGCACCAGCCCCAGCATATAGATGCACCAGCAGGGCGGGGTGTTGTACATGGAGTCCTTGTCGATCATGGTCTTGTAGTTCATCATCAGCGGGGTATAGGGCAGCTCGTGGCCCGCCAGGTCCTCCCGGACGATGGCGATGGTCAGCCCCGCCGGGGCCAGGTTCTTCTGGGCCCCGCCGAAGATGATGCCGTACTTGGACACGTCCACCGGGCGGGACAGGAAATCGGACGACATATCGCACACGATGGGCACGTCCCCGGTGTCGGGCACGTACTGCCACTCGGTGCCGTAGATGGTGTTGTTGGCGCAGTAGTAGAAGTAGCTGGCTTCGGGGTCCAGCTTCAGCTGGTCCTGCTGGGGAATATAGGTGTGGTTTTTGTCCCCGCTGTCCGCGGCGAGGCTGATCTGGCCGTACTTCTTGGCCTCTTTGTAGGCCACGTTGGCGAAGTTGCCGGTGACGGCGTAGTCCGCCTTCCCGGTTTTCCCGATGAGGTTCAGCGGGACCATGGAGAACTGGCCGGAGGCGCCCCCCTGCAAAAACAGCACCTTGTAGTTGTCGGGCACATGGAACAGGCGGATGAAATTGGCCTTGGTGTCCTGGAAAATCTTGTCGAACACTTTAGAGCGGTGGCTCATCTCCATCACAGACATTCCAGAGCCCTGATAGTTGGTGATCTCGGCGCCCGCACGCTCCAGCACCTCTAAGGGCAGCATGGACGGGCCGGCGGAGAAGTTATAAACGCGCTCAGTTCCCATGATTTTTCCTCCTTCATTGCCGAAGCTTTCTCGCTTTAGCGTATTACAACTATTATATGGTGTTTCATGCCGATCTGTCAACCGCAATATGGGCCAAAAAACCGCTGCGGAGGAGGCCCTAAGCCGTGAAAAAAGCAAGAACCTGGAAGCAGCCGCCGGGAATGCGGCCAATTTCCCACGGCGAGATACTATTCCGCCCGTCCGGCGCATATACATCAGCCAGTGGAGGCAGGACCGGGCGGCACGCCGCAGGCTGCTGCCGCACAGTTCAGTGGGGAGTGTTGTCCGTGAAGGGAAATATGGAGGAGCGCGCCCAGGAGCTCGCGCTGTACATCATCGAGAACAGAGCCACTGTCCGCGCCGCCGCCAGCCGGTTTGGCATCAGCAAGTCGACGGTACATAAGGACCTGAGCGAGCGGCTGCCCGCCATCAACCGTGGGCTGTACCAGCAGGTGAAGGAGGTACTCAACGAGAACAAGGCGGAGCGCCACATCCGGGGCGGCATTGCCACCAGGAAAAAATACAAAGGGGAATAGAGCGAAAAAGAGCGGGCCTTCCGATGTGAAGGCCCGCTCTTTGCGTGGCAGGATATCTTAGTGGCAGCGGCCGTGGCGGTATCCGCCGGAGACGGCGGGAGCGCGGTAGACGGGGCAGCTTCCGTCGCAATAGCCGTGGGCGTGGTTGCCGCCGCAGTAAAGGGTTCCGTCATGATAATGCCGGCCGGTGAGGGTGCAGTCCTCCACTTCGCACAGGGAGAGGCAAGCGCCGTCGCAGAAGCCGTCCACATGGTCATAACCGCAATAGGTCACGCCGTCATGGGTGTGCCGGCCGGCGAGCTCGCAGTCCTCCACTTCGCACAGGGGGGCGCAGGCGCCGTTGCACACGCCGTTCTCGTGGTCATAGCCGCAGTAGGTGGCATGGCCATGGGTGTGCCGGCCGGTATACTGGCAGCCCTCTACGGTGCACAGGCCGCACTGGACGGACTGTGTTCTTCTGTGGCAGCCGTGGGCAAGGGCGGCAGGGGTGAGCATTGTGAACGCGCACACAGCGGCCAGAGCGGAGACAAGAATTTTTTTGATGGGCATTTTGAACTCCTCCAGTTATGATGATACACAATAGGTCCTGGTTGACTACTGCTATCATCATTGTAGCACTCCCCATAGGAGAATGCAAGCGCTTTTTCAAAATTTTCCTTGGGCACAGCTCAAACCGGGGCTTGCTGGGACGGGCGGGTCACGTCGTTGATCCATTTGCCGCTGAGGAACCGCCGGGTGCCCAGCACGGCTTTTACCAGGTTCTCGCTCATCATGGACAGGTACACCCAGAAAATGCCCGCTTTGAATACCAGCCCGGACAGCACCGCCAGGGGCAGGGCCACCACCCACAGGGGGGTGAGGTCGATGAGGGTGGCCATGCGCACATCGCCGCCGCCCCGGAGCACCCCCACGATGTTGGTGCACTCCAGGGAGCGCAGCGGCATCATACAGAACATGATGGTGAGCATCATGGTGCAGATTTCCTGGGCTGCGGGGGAGAGGCTGAACAGTGGGTAGAGGAAGGGGATGATGAGGAAATACAGCGCTCCCAGGAACAGGACCCCCGCCCCAAGTCCGAACAGGAAGGCCAGCACGCTCAGCAGCGCCCCCAGGGAATACACCTTGTGGGTGTTGCCCGAACCGATCTCCTGCCCGATGAGGATGGCGGCGGTGCCCGAGATGGCAAACACGCCCACGGTGCACAGGTTGGTGATGTTGCCGGCGATGGCGTAGGCGGCTAAAATGTCCTCTGAGCCGTCCATATGGCCCATGATGGTGGGGAACAGGGAGGTGCCCAGGCCCCAGAAGGTCTCGTTGCACATCACTGGGGTGGAGAAGCGGACAAACCGCCGCACCATCTCCCCACCGGGATGAAACAGCAGGGCGGGGTTGAGGGGGAAGCGCTTGTCCAGCAGGGCCCACGCCGCCGCGATGGAGCAGGACAGCACCCGGGCCAGCAGGGTGGCCAGGGCCGCGCCCTCCTCGGCCAAGCGGGGGGCGCCCAGGTTGCCGAAGATGAACACCCAGTTCAGGAAGGTGTTGCTGGCCATCGACACGCCCAGGATGGCCAGGCCTCGGTTGGGGTTGCCCATGGCGCGGTGCACGCCGATGTAGACCTGGACGAAGCTGTCAAAGAAATAGGACCAGCCCACGATTCGGGCATACCGGGCGGCGGTGGCCACCACCGCCTGGTCGCTGCCGAACAGACCCATAAACTGGGTGGGGAAAAAGCCCATAATCAGGGCGAATACCAGTCCGATGGCTCCGGCGGCGTACATCCCGATGCCCATCACCCGGTTGATGGACTGCAAATCCCCCTTGCCCCGGTACTGGCTGATGAGGACGGAGGAGCCGCTCTGTATGCCGAACATCATCAGCTGCACCACAAACACGGGGATGTTGGCCAGTGTTACCCCGGCCAGAGGGCCCTGGCCCATGGTGCCCACCATGAAGGTGTCCACCAGACCCAGGGAGTTGGTGATGAGGTTCTGAAAGAGGATGGGCAGGGCCAGGGACAGCAGCTTGGCGTAAAAACCCGGCTCCCGCCGGAATAGCTTTAACATTTTGACAAATGCTCCTTTATTAAAAAAATATCTTCCAAATCCTTTTTTCGACCAAGTTTTTCCTTCATTCGGATCAGCCCATCCATGGAGACGACCGGCAGACCCTCCAGCAAAATCACTTGATCTTCGATCCAGTTTTCAAATATTTCAATCGCGCAGGAAAAAACAATTTTTCTGCTTCCATCACGGAGGACTTCCACGTCATAGCCTTCGCGTTCAAGCCGGTCAGCCATTGGAGTGGTACAGCCTAAATCAATATCCCGCGTCGTCTCTTTGATTCCGTGCAGCACCATAGCCGCGCCCGACGTCACCCAATATTCGCTGCGGTCAAAGGCCGCCTCGTTTAATAAGCCGATAATTTCGTCTTTCCTTAGCATAAAATCCCTCGTTCCAACAGCAGGGTCACGACAGGGTGGTGAACAGCGTAGCCGCTGCGTCCTTCAGGGCCTGCACCAGCGTGTCCGCCTCCTCTTGGGTGGAGTCCGGGGAGAAGGACAGCCGCAGCGCCCCGTCCAGCCAGGGCTTTGGCAGGTTCATGGCGGCGAAGACGTGGCTGGGTTTCCCCTTATGGCAGGCGGAGCCGGAGGAGATACACACGCCCCGGTCCCCCAGCACCCGGACCACCACCTCGCTCTTATAGCCGGGGAGGGTAATTGCGCAGATGTGGGGCACGTCCCCTTGGGAGATGATTTTCAGCTTGGGAAGGGTCTGCTTCAGCCGCTCCAGGGTGTATTCCTTGATGGCGGCGGTGCGCTCCAGCCGTGCTTCGTCCGCGCAAACCGCTTGGACGGCGGCGGCAAAGGCGGCGATTTGGGCCGTGGCCTCGGTGCCGGAGCGCAGGCCCTCCTCCTGCCCGCCGCCGGTGAGCAGGGGCCGGAGGCGGACGCCCTTTTTGATGTACAGCGCCCCGATTCCCTTGGGCGCGCCGATTTTGTGCCCGCTGACGGAAATGAGGTCCGCGCCCAGGGAGGTCAGGGGGGCCGGGGTTTTCAAAAAGCCCTGGACCGCGTCGCAGTGGAACAAGATAGCGGGCTCATAGGCCTTCACGGCCTTCACACAGTCCGCCACGGGCAGGACGGCCCCCGTCTCATTGTTCACCAGCATCATGGACACCAGGGCGGTGTCCGGCCGCAGGGCGGCGGCCAGCTGCTCCACGCTCACCTGGCCCGCCCGGTCTGGCTTGAGGTACGTGACCTCGTATCCCTGCCCCTCCAAATCCCTGCAGGTCTCCAGCACGGCGGCGTGTTCGATGGCGGTGGTGACGATGTGCCTTCCCCTTCGGCGGTTCAGCTCCGCCCCCCGTCGGAGGGCCCAGTTGTCGCTCTCCGTGCCGCAGGAGGTGAAAAACAGCTCGGCGGGGGGGCAGCCCAGGGCGCGGGCCACTGTCTCCCGGTCCTCCTTCAAGCGCTGGGCGGCCTGCCGGCCGTATTCATAGCGGGAGGAGGGGTTGCCGAATTGGCCCAGGGCGTCCGCCAAAGCGGCCGCGGCCTCGGGGCGCACCGGGGTGGTGGCGGCGTAGTCAAAATAAGTTAAATGCTGCTGCATGGCGCGCTTTCCTCCCGTAAAATGTTTGCAGATAATGGGTAGGACACCATTTTAGTAGCAGCGGGAGGGAAAGTCAACGGGGAAAAGGACAGGAAATCATACCATTTTGCTCGCTCTCTTGACATTTCGCCCAAGGGGTGATATACTGCCTCTGTCAAAATGGCGTTGACGGAGAAGAAACCGCACGGCGGCGCACAGAGAGGGGCCTGTTTGGTGGAAGGGCTCTGCGCGACAGCGGCGGCTGTACCGCTCCTGAGCTGCCCGCGACGAGCGGGACGGGGTCTCCCGTTACAGAGGAAGCGCGGAGCCGTCGCGAGCAGGCGGAGCGTGACAAAGCGACGTTTCTTGAGTTGCAGAAACGTAAACAGGGTGGAACCGTGGGATTTCCAATCTCACCCCTGATTTTATCAGGGGTGGGGTTTTTTATTTTTCTATCCCTAACACAAGGAGGAACTTTTATGTCCGAAGAAAACAATCAGTACACTTTTGAAAACGAGCAGTACCGCAAAACCTATTGGCACACCTGCTCCCACGTGCTGGCCCAGGCCATGAAGCGGCTCCACCCGGAGGTGAAGCTGGCCATCGGCCCGTCCATTGACAACGGCTTCTACTACGACTTCGACACCCCCGAGCCCTTCACCGAGGGACAGCTGGCGGAGCTGGAGGCCGAAATGCGCAAAATCTGCAAGGAGAAGCTGAAGCTGGAGCGGTTCGAGCTGCCCCGGGCGGAGGCCGTCCAGTTTATGGAGGAGAAGGGTGAGCCCTACAAGGTGGAGCTGATCCACGACCTGCCGGAGGACGCGGTGATCTCCTTCTACAAGCAGGGGGACTTCACCGACCTGTGCGCCGGGCCCCACCTGGACTCCACCGGCCGGATCAAGGGCAACGCCATCAAGCTCACCGCCTGCAACGCCGCATACTGGCGGGGGGACTCCAACCGGGAGACCCTCCAGCGCATCTACGGCGTGGCCTTCCCCAAGAAGGACGAGCTGGACGAGTACCTGGCGAAGATCGAGGAGGCCAAGAAGCGGGACCACCGGAAGCTGGGCCGCGAGCTGGGCCTGTTCATGCTCCGAGACGAGGGCCCCGGCTTCCCCTTCTTCCTGCCCAAGGGGATGGTGCTGAAAAACACCCTCATCGACTACTGGCGGCAGATCCACAAGAAATACGGCTATGTGGAGATCAGCACCCCCATCATGCTCAACCGCCAGCTGTGGGAGCGGTCGGGCCACTGGGACCACTACAAGAACAATATGTATACCACCGTCATTGACGACGTGGATTTCGCCGTCAAGCCCATGAACTGCCCCGGCGGGATGCTGGTCTATGCCAGCGAACCCCACTCCTACAAGGAGCTGCCCCTGCGGGTGGGCGAGCTGGGCCTTGTCCACCGCCATGAGCTGTCCGGGGCCCTCCACGGCCTGTTCCGGGTGCGCTGCTTCACCCAGGACGACGCGCACGTGTTCATGACCCGGGAGCAGATGAAGGACGTGATCCAGGAGACGGTGCGGCTGTTCGACGAGGTGTACTCCACCTTCGGCCTGAGCTACACCATCGAGCTGTCCACCATGCCGGAGGATCACATCGGCACCGTGGACGAATGGGAGCGCAACCAGGACATCCTGAAGGACGCCATCACCGGAATGGGCAAGGAGTTCGTCGTCAACGAGGGGGACGGGGCCTTCTACGGCCCCAAGCTGGATTTCCATCTGGCCGACTCCCTGGGCCGTACTTGGCAGTGCGGCACCATCCAGCTGGACAGTCAGCTCCCCGAGCGGTTCGAGCTGGAGTACACCGGAGAGGACGGCCAGAAGCATCGCCCCGTGATGATTCACCGGGTGGTGCTGGGCTCCATCGAGCGGTTTATCGGCGTGATCACCGAGCACTTTGCCGGCGCGTTCCCGGCGTGGCTGGCCCCGGTGCAGGTGAAGGTGCTCCCCGTCACCGACCGGGCGGAGGGCTACGCCAAGGAAGTGGCCGCCAAGCTGGAGGACCTGGGCTTCCGCTGCGAGGTGGACGAGCGCAGCGAGAAAATCGGCAAGAAGATTCGAGAGGCCACTCTGGAGAAGGTGCCCTTCATGCTGGTGGTGGGCGACCGGGACATGGAAAACGGCACCGTCTCCCCCCGCCGCCGCTCCGGCGAGGACCTGGGGGCCATGTCTATGGACCAGTTCGCCGCCCTGCTGGGGGACGAGGTCAAGGAAATGACCATCAAGTGAGTAAAAAGCACCCCTTGCGAAAGGGGGCTGGCATTCGCGAAGCGAATGACTGGGGGATTCCGGCGTACAGTAAGTGTTGCCCTTTTACGGAATCCCCCCGCCTCCGGCCCTCCCCCCTTTGACAAGGGGGCCTTGCCGTTTCAACTAAGGAGGTTCTGCTATGTTCAGCGTCCGCCCCTCCGTCCCGGAGGACATCCCCGCCCAGCGGGAGCTGTGGAAGCTGGCCTTCGGGGACAGCGACCAGTATATCGACAACTTCTACAACACCTATTACCGCCCGGACCGGGTGGTGGTGCTGGAGGAGGACGGGGTGGTCCAGTCCATGACCGCCTGGTTCGACACCACCTTTGTCCTCCCTGGACAGGGGGAGCACCGGACGGCCTACCTCTACGCCGTGGCCACCCACCCGGACTGCCGGGGCCGGGGGCTGGCAGGAATGCTGCTGGCCGGAGCGGACGAGTATTTCCGCTCGTTGGCCATCCCCG
>OFGQ01001070.1_pt1 | contig 19270 bp, 19 predicted proteins | sample 1521791 | NCBI WGS metagenome assembly OFGQ01 (sample SAMEA3504116, study PRJEB24116) | mouse gut metagenome | biome: mouse gut; feature: mouse-associated habitat; material: faeces | place: Denmark | collected 2011 | reverse complement strand
TATACACCAAAGTGTCTCATACGGCATTTTTGTCTAAAAGTTGTAAAGTGGTGTACTTTTATAAAACAGATAGAAATTGCCAAGAGTTCAATTTGTAATCCCGACATATCAGCAAAAAATTTTTTCCGCTATTTGGAAACATTCAATATTGTTTGCAGAATATATTCGGAGTATGTTTTTAATCCGCATCGGCTTACAATTCAAAATGGTTTTGAAACAAATAATGACTCTGCCTCCCAAATATATTATGATTGCTTAGATGATTTAAAGAATCCTTACCTACATTTTATCAAACAATATGTCATGCCCCAGATCAGAGCATCTTTAGCCCCTGTTGTTTTTATAGATGGAGCACCGACATTCTATAATATGGCAATATGCCGTTTGATAAAAAAAGAGTTTCCGAATACCCATATATGTATTTCCCGCCATTCGTCAGAGTATTACTCCTTAAACAAACTGGAACCATATTTAACTCAAAATGAATTCTTATTTAAAATGGTTGATTCCGCTATTTTAGAATACTATGATGAAACAGAAAAACAATTGCTTTGTGCATTAGAAAACAGCAACAAGCTTTCGACAGTTCCTAATCTAATATATAAAAATAATGATAAAATATATATAACCCCGTATAAGGCAAAAGAGAAAAATTACGTGCCTGTCTTCGAAACTCAATATTCTGGAAGTGAATTGGCCAATGTACATTTACAGCCTTATACTATGTGCTATTGGAATAAGTGTACGTTTTGCGGAATAAACAAAAAATATCATTTCCGTAACGATGAGGCTGCACAGAATGCATTGGAAATATCATTGAACCATCTTAAAGAACACCTACATAAGGAAATAAAATTTATATGGTTTATCGATGAAGCAATTCACCCGCATAAACTAAAGTATATCGCAGAATTTTTTATACAAAATAATATTAAAATTATATGGCAGGCACGGTGTCGCGTAGAAAAACTGCTTTTAGACAAATGCCTGATTAAACTCCTTCAGCAATCAGGATTAAAAGAATTGAGACTAGGACTGGAGTCTGCGTCTCTTGATGTTTTAAAAGCAATGAATAAGTTTGATGAGGACTTTTCTTTTGAGGTAGTGGAAAAAATATGCTCTGCATATTCTGATGCCGGAATTTCCATTCATTTCCCGATGATTATTGGGTTTCCTGGTGAAAATTCTTATGATCGCAAGAAAACTTATGACTATTTAAGTTATTTGTGCGGAAAATACCCTCTTGTATCATTTAACCTCAACGTATTCAATTTGGATATTAGCAGCCATATATTCCATTTCCATGACAAATATGAAATAGAAAAGATCAATTATCCTTGCCGGCTACAAGATTTCCTGGGAAATATCTTACAGTGGGATAGGGGAAACGGCCTGGAAAAACAATTGTTTATGGAGCGGGATCAGTATATGCGTGAAATGCTTTATCCGTGGATGCCAACAGGTTCTTCTATAAAGCCGCATATATTTTATCGTCTTAGCGAAACTGCAAGACATACTCTGAGATGGAGAATTCAGGATATTCACGCTGTTTCTACAACCAGTGCTACTTCAATAGATTCTCAGACAGAAGTAATCATTCCAGACACGGTGGTATATGGTTTTGATACAGAGAGAAATGTATACATTATTTATAATTGGGATACACATCATTACATGATAGGAAATAAACATTTGATATTTATTTTAGATTTTTTCAAAACTGCGCATACAATATCGGAGGCAATAGATTATCTGACGAAGCATGAACCGGATGTTTATATCCCGGAAGATTTAAATCTTTTATTCTTAAAAATGTATCAGAGAGGATATTTATTGGATTCAAAAGGAAAGGAGGTGTAAGGCTATGTCCCTGGAACGCAGCATTCTGGCAGTTTTTGATGAAGAGGCTACAGAATTGACTACTGAGTATCATATGGAGGATACATATGATAGCTGCGCAACCGCGATGACTGGCGGTGGTGGCGGCGGAGGCGGAGGCGGTGGTGGCGGCCGCTAGCTATCCAAGGGCACAGTAAAAGGATATGGACATTTACTGTGCCTTATTTTATTTATAATTTCGAAGTTCTTTTGGCAAATCATTGATTGTTTTAACAATATAAGAAATATTTTCAAAATCATTTGGAAGTAGTATATGGCTTGATTTTTCCAGGCTTTTCTGTTCTTTTTTCATTTTTTCGATTTCTAATTTTTTTATTTCCATTTCTAATTTTTGAAGCTTCATTTCCTGCCGATTCTTAAGAATATTTTGTATTTTTTCTATCCCGTTGCATGACTTGTTAAAAATCAATTCAAGAGCTATAAATACTAGGATTAATGTGTATATATTATCTGATACTAAAATGGCAAAACTTATTGGAGAATTATGCCTGACGGTTATGTAATTATTGGAATCGGGTGCATATTGTTTGAGTGTATCATTTATAATATTAAATGTTTCTGCCAGTTTATCCGCATCCGTATAATCAAAATTTGTCTTTAAATTTATTTCGATAACATCTCTATTAAAAGGGCAGTCAATAAGTAAACTTTTAGCAGCAGAAAGTTCATGAATATAGTTACGGTATTCAACATATTGTAACTGTGGAACATCAACGTTGTTTTCCAGAAAGTCATAAAAAGACTTCAGTTGTTCTAAATTAAAATATTTATTTATGGAAGCATATTTACAAAGATGCCGTATCAGGCTGAAATCTTTTTTTCTACAAGCATATGCTAAACCATTTAATATTGTATAATATGTATTTTCTATCTCTCCATCATAAGTATATATGTTTGCAAGCGCTAAAAAATTTTTTTCATAGTAAAAAACTGGTTTGAGCAATCTGATATCCTCTATATACTTTTCGCTTTTTACTATATAGTCAGAACTCACAGGTTTAAAAGAAACTGCTTCCTGACAAATTACTTGTTCAAATCCGTTTACAAGATTCAATATTCCGAAAAAGGGAAAAATAATATCTTGAAATTTTGAATCCGTAATTTCGGAGAAGTCCAATGTCGTTACAGATAGATCCATTTCTTTAAAAGAGCAGTTTCTAAAAGTCGAATTTGCAAAATCACATTGTTTAATTTCAGAAGTTTCTAATGCACTGTTTCGAAAATAGCACTCTCTAAAGGAAGTCCCGTCTATTTGGCTATTGATAATACTCGTACCTGTAAAATCAGAAAAATCATATCTGCTTGAATTTGAATTAACTGTCAAACTACTATTGGAAAAATCAGAATACATAAAATTTGCATTTATAAAGCTGCAATCTGTAAATTGAGAATCCTTAAAAATAGAATTATTTCCAATCGTTCCCTCAAAACTTACATTTGTAAATCTGCATTTGTAATATGTGCCATGTCGCATTAAGGAACCTTTAAAGGATTCATTAAAATTTTGATTGACTGCTTCAAATGAATTTTCTTCACTTCTCAAAGGTTCCAACGGGACAATTGTTTTTAAAAAATCAGCAGATGATGCTATTTCCAGATCAGAAAAAACTTCTCCTAACTGCTTCATAATTCTTGCGTACCTTTCCATTTTCATATAGTGGATAATTTTTGTTACCGATAATCTGGTATTATCCTTTATTCTCATGCCTTTATTATATCCATTTTACGTCTACAATTCAATGCTTTTTATTTACATACTGCAAGTTTCTCTCCATAGATAATTATTATCAAAAATCACCGTTCCCTATTTTTTTAATTATTTCCTTCACACCATAATGCCTCTTCATATCTTCAAATCCAAATTTGCGCCAATCCATTCCTGATCTTTGACAGCGGTTTTTCCCGCATTCTCTTTCTGTGCAGCCTCAATAATTGTACGGATATCCGTGTCATTCAGATAAATGATACCGTCTTTGGATGCCTCCATCTTTTCATTTAAAAGCTGCTCCGCTTTGTTTGAGGCTGATCCCGCATCTATTTTTTCCACAGTTCCTTCCCTGGTCTTTTCTTCTTTCTTTTCTTCTAATATTTCCTCTAATTCTTCTTTCTTTTCCACCGCCTTTTCTTTTGTCTTTTCAATTAGTTTCTCAGAATTTTCCCGTCTTTCCTCCCGGAGTTTGTCACTCATATTCAGCATAAAATCATTCCTGACAAGCGAAATTTGATGATACTTCCCATTTTCATCTATATAGTCATGCTTGAACACAACCGACCAGCCGCTGGCATTCATTACACTGTCCAGCATATTCACTGCTGATTCAACACCTTTAATCAGCTCCTTCATTTCCTTTTCTTTTTCCGAATCATTTTGCATTTTCTCCAAAAGCTGCGGATTGACAGTCAGTGTCTTTCCGCTTTTAGCTGTTGAGAAAGAATTTCCAACCTGAAACTCTACGCTTGGAACAAGTTTCGCCAGTTCATTTGCATATTCTGCTGTACTTCTAGATTTAGCGTTTCCGGCTGTCTCCTGCATTTTCTCTGCTTCCTTCTTTTTTATGCCTCCTGCGGCACCGCTTCCCGCTATGCCCTGCGCCGCGTAACTGCTGTAATTCTGATTTCCATCAATCCTCATTGCCATAATCCTGTCCTCCTTGATCAAGTTTATTGAAATCCGTTTCATTTCCATACTGCACCTATAACAACTTAAGCAGTTCCATATACCAGTTATCCATGATGCTTTCATAAGGAATCTGTATGATCCTGTCTTTGGAACCGCTTTCGTAAATACAAGCTTCTGCTGCGCCGGCCAAACCCGGAAGTTTGTAAAACCCGCCAAAAATAATCCATATTTCCCCGTTTGCGCTATTCTCGCCCAGAAACTCTTCAAAGGCTTCCCGCTCAACATAAACGCATCTGTCATCATACGAAATCATCTGGCTCAGTTTCCCGGTATCACAAGAAATAATTTCTGGTTCGCCGTCATAATTCCCGACCATAATATCCCTGTTTTCATTGCACCGGGCATAAGAGTGGATATGTACGATCAGCAAAATAGCCACAACGGTCAAAACGGCCATGGCTGCCATGCACGAACAAATCCTTTTTTGGTATGGGCGAAAACCGGCAATCTCACCCATCCGTCTTTTCATGTCTGCAAATTCCCGTTCCCCCGCATAGGTAACGGCAGGCGGCATCCCCCCTGATCCGGGACGCAGCAGCTTCAAAGTTTTCAGCAATACCTGCCCATATTCCTGCGCCTTCCCCCCGCTTCTTTGTATACATACCCTGTCGCAGATATCCTCCATATCTGCCCGGAACTGTTTCTGGAAGATTGTCAGGAACGGGTTCACCCACAAAAGGCACCGCAGGATGTCCCATACAAACCCGAACCATAAATGCCCTAGCCGAATATGCGTCCGCTCATGCTGCACAACAAACTTTAATTCAGCCCTGTCATAACTCTCCAGCATTACTCCCGGAATGACAATCTCCGGTTTCAGCAGCCCGACTGTAAACGGCGTGACATTCATGTCCGTCACTCTGACCTGGATATCATCCAGGGATGCCTTTTCCATCCTGGAAACCAATCTCCGAAGGCGCAGCCGCTTTCCAAATATACAGATGACGGCTATAAAAATACCCGCTATATATATACGGTCAGCCCAAATCCATGACATGGTTGCCGCTGTCAACCGCCATGTTATGTTCATGACAGCCTTATTTTCATAAAACAGCTTCAACTTTCCAAGAAACGGAACAAGAAGGAAGGATGACCATAACAGCCCCTTTAAAAAAACCCGTCTTGCAAAAAACACGCTCCGAAGCAGCATCACAAATCCGGCCAGCAAAAAGGAAATGGCCGCACACCGTACAAGCTGAGTCGTATAATATACCGCACAGAAGTCCGTAAGACTGGCAATCCGTGACCAGTCAGACATCAGTCTTACCTCCTTTATCTGCGGATTCCATGCCACTGTCTTTGCTTCTCTCTAAAATCTCCTCCAATTCCTTAATCTGTTCATCCGTCAATGCAAAGCTCTGCAGCAACGCTGCCATCGCATTCGTTCCGTTGCCGGAAAAATAGCTGTCCACGAACTTCCTGCTTTTCTCCTTCACGCATTCCTCTCTTGACCTTTGCACATAATAGTGGTAAACTCTCGAATCGTGTTCATCCACCGTGTAGCCAAGAACGTTCTTCTGGTTCAGGCGGTTCATCAGCACCCGTACCATCCTCATCGACATATCCACATTCCCCTGCATCCTTCTGTAAACCTCGGAGGATGTCAAAGGCTCCCCGCATGCCCATAGCACTTCCATGATCTGCCATTCGCTCGGTGTAATCTCTTCCTTTGCCATGCCGCTTCCTTCCTTTCCGTTTGTAATCTCAATTGGTATATCGGTCAGTTATCATTAATCATTAAGGCCCATTGACAATTTTGCATGAAAGATACATACTCAACAGCGAGAAAACCATTGCCCAATATTATATTAGTTTGTTCCCCTATCCAGTAATGAAATACACTTCTCCTGCAATCACGCATAATGGTATCTGTCTTTATTCTGATAAAGAAAAGCCAGAGCCACCACCATTGTAAGCAGCTCCGCAATCGGTACTGCCAGCCACACCCCCGTCACTCCCATAAATTCCGGCAGGATGAGCAGCAGCACAAGTATCAGCCCAAATGTCCGCAGGAAGGATAATACCGCTGACAGCTTCCCATTTGACAGCGCAGTGAATGTGGCGGAAGTAAAAATGTTCAACCCAGAAAAAAGAAAACTGAATGGGAATATCAAAAAACCTCTTCGTGCAATCTCATAAATATGCGTCCCCTTTTCTGAAAAAAAGCTGACCAGCGGGGAGCCAAAGGCAATAGCCGTTCCAAAAATAACGATGGAAACCAGAATTATAAACCGCATACAAATGGAAAATACCTTTTTTAACCGGCCATTGTCCTGTTTCCCATAATTATAGCTGATAACAGGCGCTGCCCCCATCGAAAATCCTATATAAAGCGCAGTCAGCAAGAACTGTGTATAAATGATAATCGTAATGGCTGCCACGCCATCCTCACCGAGCAGGTTCATCATGGTCCTGTTAAAAAGGAACGTAGTCACTGCGGCGGCCCCCTGGCTTATCATTTCTGAAAAGCCATTTGCACAGCTCCCTGCCAGAACGGAAATATCCATAACAGGCCTCCTGAAATGCAGGCTGCCCTTTCCCGCCGTGAAAAACAGGATACCCGCCACTGTCGGTATCAGATACCCGATTCCCGTTCCTAATGCCGCCCCTTTGATTCCCATCTGCAAGGGAACCATAAAAATATAATCAAACAGGATATTGGCCGCTCCCGCGCTTATCCCAAGCGCCATTCCAAATCCGGGGCATCCTGCCGTCACAATCAGGTTTTGGAAAAGAACTTGTAGCATACTTGCGGGCGTAAACAGGAGCAGGATGAACAAATATTCCTTACAATACGGAAATAAAATCCCGCTTGCACCAAGCCCACGGATCAGATTGTCTATTAATGCAGTCCCCCAAACCGTAATGATCACTCCGAATAAAGCACCCGCGCCGATGATCAGAGTGAAGTCCTGTGATGCCCTCACAGTCTCCCCCGCCCCCATCTTCCTGGCGACAATGGCGCTCCCCCCTGTGGCAAGCATGGTCCCAATCCCTACGATCAGATTGATCATCGGACATACGATATTGAGCGCCGACAGCGCATTGGTGCCTACAAACCGTGCCACAAAAATTGTATCAACCATCGTATACAGCCCCATGAGCAGCATCATTACAATCGTTGGAAGCGCGAATTTCAGCAGCGACTTTATATCAAAGTCCTGCGAAAGCGGATTTTCTTCTGCCAATATTTCATCCATGTTCCGTTCCCTCCGTTTCTTCTTGCCGTAATACAAAGCGCTGTGTCGGGTAGCCGAACTCGACCAGCAGTTCTGCCTCGGCAAACCCAAGGCTTTTGATCGTCTTCCGGTGTCCGGTATCTGCTTTGTCGCCCTCCCTGAAAGTCGTGACAGTAATCTCTTTGGAACGTACCAGTTCATGCAGCGCCTTTTCGCAAAATGCCCTGGCAATTCCCTTTTTCCGGTATTGCGGATGCACACCCAGAAAGTCGATGCTCCCCGTCATTTCATGAAACGCCATGATCCCGGCTGCGGTATCGCCATCCTTCAGTATCAGCGCACGCCCATTCCTGATATACTCTTTCAGCTGTTCAAGATACTGCCCCTCATCCAGATGCGGGAAACCGTCAACCACAAGACGCACCAGTTCCATCCATGCCGGGATATCTGCCTCTGTTGCACAGGCAATTTTCTGCTGCCAGCCGCTTTCCCCTTCTAAATTTGCAGGATTCTCATTCAAAATGTATCTTAGCTGCAATGGGTAAAATTCTTCTTCCTCCCTATATTGATTGGGAGCCTTTTTATACATCGCCTTAAAACCGTCCGTAAAAGACTGCTGGCTCTCATATCCGGCAGCAAGCGCAATTTCGAGGATCGGTTTATCGGAAAAAACAAGCAGCTTTGCGGCCTCGGTCAATCTGCGGCGCTGTGCATAGGTCTGGATCGTCAATCCAACTGCGGCCGTAAACATCCGGTGCAGATGGTACTTTGAGTAATGCAGTGCCTCCGCAATAGTTTCCAGATCCAGCTTTTCATGCAAATGGCTTTCAATATAGTCGATTACTGCTATAACATTTTTTAATATTTCCTGACATTGCAGCTTCCTTCTTTCTCACTGGCATTCTGTCCAGAATGCTATAATTATAACAGAGAGCTTTATTCCGTTTTTCATGTATCTTGCGGTTTTTATAACAAAACAGAAATTTGTCAATATTTTAGCATCCCACTCTATCAATCCAAGATGCCTGCTGATTGTATCAGCCAAATGCAAGCTGCCCTTCCAGTTCATCCATCGTGGCATATGACTCTATGGCGTTCTCCATGTCCGTGGTATGGACCTCCACCTTTTTCCCCCTGCTCTCAATATACAAGATACTGTTTAGGTCAAGCGTATACCCCTGGTTCTTCGCCCGTATGAATATCCGCCGCCCCTTCTGCCCTTTCCTTTTCCCTGCTTCCTCCACCGCACTGCCAAGCACTTCCATGAATTTTTGTTCCCCAATCGGCTTCAGCAGATAGTGGAATGCCGACACGTCAAAAGCCTCAAACACATATTCCCTGATTCCCGTAATAAAAATGACCACCGCATCCACGCCGGACTGCCGGAGGCTTCTCGCCGCCTCAATGCCGCCCATGCCCTCCATCTGTATGTCGAGGAAGATAATGTCAAAATCCTTTCCCGCCGCAAGCAATCCTTCCCCCGTGGCAAAACCGCTTATATCAAAATCGGGATTCCGTTTTCTTATGAATCCGCCAATCTGCTCTCTAATGGCTTTCTCGTCATCGACCACTGCTATATTCAAAATTCATCACCTCGGATTTCTGTTTCAGCCGTCACTTAATTTATCGGCAGATTTTCTGTTATTTGGGGATGCCGGGAACGAAAGGCATATAAAATGGAGCGAAAGGCATAAATGCAGTACGGAAATTTCAAAAACAATCTCCAAACGATTATCACAGCAATGCATATCGGTACTATTGGCTTTTTACTACTTACCGGCAGAGGTATTTATATACCGTTTGCTCATAACACAAATAATTCCAAAATAGCAAAAACAAAAAACCACAATACATGCTCCAAACCCACCGGCTAATTTGAGCAGAATATTATTCAAAGAAACCGGCAAGACCAAGTTCATTTTTCCATTCAGTAACGGCATGCAGAATAAAATAGTCAATAGCGCCATTATTATTGGTGAGAGCAGCTTTATCGCTATCTGCTTATTCACAAGTCTTTCTATCTGCTTATTGCTTTTTCCCATGCAGCGCATGATCTGATTGCTTTTTGCGTTTTGCCTGATCTCTATAATCTGCTGCAAAGATAATATCGAAAAATAAATGACCAAAAACACGATGCTGATGCTTATTTGTGAAGTTCCCATCCACTGCCGCACAGCCGTATCAAAAAACTGAAATTCCGGCTGCAGCATCAACATCCCGGTCACAAAAGAAGCCCCGGAAAATAAGAAGCATATGCAAAAAACAGCATTAACCGTAGCAGCCGTTTTGAAATTTGATGTCATATTTGCCGCAATATATAGCCTGTCTTTTTGGTAGATTTGAACGGGGTTCATTCGCCTGTACGCATATAAATAGCCAAACGCCCATTTATAAAAGGCAAAGACAGATACTAATAATGGTATTGCTGCAACAGATATCGGATAAACAATAGAAACTTCCGGCAGAAAAACAATGCCGCAAACACAGCCAATCAAGCTCACAAAACATAAAACGAAGACAATGCCCCACTTCTTATAGCTGCCTATATTTTTTATGCCTTGATTGCGGTTTCTTTCATGCATCAGTTCCCTTATTTGCAGTTTGTTCAAACGCCCCCTCAGCCGGAATGAACACACTGTCTCAATAAGGCCAAAAACCAGAAATGTGTAAAACATACTTCTACCATAAAGGAATCCCCAATGTTTTATTCCATGCAGCGGATCGCGGAAATACCATAATCCATATATGGAAAAACCTATTGTTGTTCCTGCTATATAACAGCAAAATCCAATCAACAGGACTTCGCATAGGAACAGCCGGGTCAATCTCTTTTTTTCCATACCCAACAACAAATAGCTTGCAAATTCCTTTGCCCGCTGCTTTAGCATGAAAGTATCTATATATCCGACTAAAATTATTTGAATGGCGGCTATTAGCAATGGAAGAGAAACCGCTTGGAAACCAGCTAATTCTCCTATAATGGTTATACAATTAGATACCTCTATAACCGCTAAAAGAACGGTCATGGTAACAACATATAAAAGGTAATTTGTAAAAGACCGCTTGGCGTTACGGATTGACAGCTTCAAATACATCATGGCTTTCTCCCTCTATCCATTCTATTTGCTTCAAAATATCCGCAAAAAAGGTCTGTTTGTTTTCCTGTTCCCGGTTTAAGGACGTCTTTATTTCACCATCCTTCATAAACAAAATCCTGTCGCAATAGCTAGCTGCCATAACATCATGTGTAACCATCAATATTGTTGCGCTAAATTCTCTGCAAAGCATGGCGAAGGTGTCTAAAAGCTGTCTGGCAGCATGGGAATCCAATGCCCCGGTCGGCTCGTCCGCAAGTATAATATCCGGATTTACTACAATAGCACGGGCGCAAGCGCAACGCTGCCGTTGACCTCCCGATACCTCATACGGAAATTTATCTAATATTGCCGATATATCCAGTTTTTCAGATAAATTTTGAATCATTGGACGAATTTTTTCTTTGGAAACCTCTTTAATTGTCAAAGCAAGCGCAATATTTTCATAAATAGTCAAAGTTTCAAGCAGATTGTATTCCTGAAAAATAAAGCCTAAATGTCTGCGGCGAAATTCTGCGGCAGCTTCATCTGGCATATCCACTATATTCTGCCCGCTGATCCGCACCGCCCCATTCGTTGGCTTATCTATCGTGGCGATTAAATTAAGCAATGTTGTTTTCCCGGAGCCGGAAGCCCCCATAATTCCAACAAAGCTGCCGTGCGGTATCTGAAAACTCACGTCATTTACAGCTAATACAGAATTATTTTTTATTTTGTGCTTTTCCAGAATATTTCCATATCCTGTCAAAGCATTTTCATAGAGTTTGGAAACATTTTCAACTTCCAGAACATTTTGGGGCGCTGTATCACTTTCTTTTGTTTCCGTAGAATGTACGCATTCCATTTTATCGTGTCCTAACCATTTTGTAATCACATCCATAAGTACCTCATCTGCTTTCTCTTTCAGCTTTTCTTCTGCAATGCACTCACCCGCAAATAATTCATTCAAAGTAACTTCCAAAAGAGTACATAATGGTAAAAACAAAGATAAATCCGGCATAGAACGTCCTGTTTCCCATTTTGAAACTGCCTTATCAGTTATTTCCAGTTTTTCTGCTAACTGGCTTTGCGTCCAGCCTTTTGCTTTCCGGCGTTCGGAAATAAAAGCTCCAATCTTAATTTGATTCATTATTCAACCCTCCTGCCTGCGGTATATTATATAAATCCGGCACAAAAATGAACACCTACCAACGGTAGAATTGAGTAAAATATGTCTTTTTTATCCCTGCTAACGGTATACTGCCAAATGAATTTCCAATTCATACTTTCAGGAATAAAAAGAGAAAAAGAGCCATTGACCAGCCCTTTTCACATTTGCTCCATCTCCCTGAACGTGCCAGCCATTCCCCCGACAAGGTTCCACTGGCGCTGCATATAGGATTTCAGATTTTCTGTGCTTTGCCTATATGCCTCCCGGACTGTTTCCGGGTTATCGAAATGCTCCATGACTGCACTGGCGGCGCAGTACCCGCTCTCCATCCCGGCAGATATGCCCTCGCCCATCGGGTTTAAGAATCCGGCGACTTCCCCTGCAAAAAGGACGCGCCCCACGCCGTAGTCCACACGGCATCCCGGACGGATATGCGGCATCAGCCACTTCTCCTCTTTCGTCTGTCTGTCAATCCGCAGACGGTACTTTTCCTCCATATAGGCAATGAAGCGCCCATAATAATGCCCAATTTTATCCATATCCTTCACGGACACCCTGTAGTGGTTGTTGTGGTCAAGCATTTTTGTAACGCTTATGGCTAATAAATCATCTTTTATATTTTAAGATGCAGACCGTACCTGATAAGGAGTGCGGTATCCATTATAGCTGTGAGGACGGATGTGGTTATACGTGACATAAGCAAATTCTTCCACTGCCTGATACAGCGCATCCTCTGTCTGGAAATCGTACAGATTCACGCATTCATTTTTCAGTGTGTTGAAATATCTTTCCATAGGGGCGTTGTCGTATGGGCATCCTGCTTTGCCCATACTCTGCGTCACATGGACAGATTCACAGAATTCTACAAATGCCTTTGGTGTATACTGGGAACCCTGGTCGCTGTGGAGAATCAATTCTTCCCTGATCTGCGGCTGTGCTTCCAGCGCTTTCTTCAAAGTCCGGATGGCAAGGCTGCTGGTGACCTGGCGGTCCGTCACGCTTGCCATGACGCTTCGGTCATACAGGTCAACAATGCTGCAATTGTAGCGCACTTCTCCGTTTTTCAAAAACAGATACGTGAAATCTGTACACCACTTCTGGTTCGCCCGGTCTGCGTGAAACTCCTGCTGCAGCCTGTTTTCAAAGGTTTTGTGCGGTTTTCCACGCCGGTATTCTGGTTTCTTTGGGCGGACGAGGGAATACAGTCTCATTTCTGTATTCATGTATTTATGTACGGTAAGCGCGCTGCGATGGCAGCCCCTGCGCGCCAGATAGACGGTCATGGTCCGGTATCCCGCCACCCCGTTATGCGCATGGTAAATTTCCCTGATCAGCGCTTTTACTGCTTCTTTCCTGGCATGATAAGCTGCCTTCCGGTGTTTCCGATAGTTGTAGCAAGCATTCGGGCAGATGCCGAGCCGTCGCAGCAGCCAGAGGACGCCGAATTCCCTGTTATGTTGCTCCATAAACCGATAAGCCTCTAATCGATTTCCTTTGCGAAGAATGCCGCTGCTTTTTTTAAGAACAGGTTCTCCTTTCGAAGCTCCTCATTTTCCCTTTTCAGCTTAAGCAGCTCCTTCCTGTTATCGTACTCTGTTTTTGTATCGGGGCTTGTCCGGCATTCTTCTTTGAATTCATTGCACCAGCGGCGGAGCGTTTCTTTGGAGATGTTATACTCCGTGGTGATGCTGCTGATTGTTCTTCCCTCCTCCAGACGGAGGCGCACAATCTTCTTTTTAAATTCGGGAGTGTAATTTTGTGGCATAATAAGTACCTCTTTTCTTGTGATTTTGATTATATCTTATTAGCCACTTCTGTTACAACTTTACTTTATCACAACAATTTGGACTACCTCCTCTGCTATTAACTCGGTTGGCGAACCAAAGTTATTATAGCACTGGAGGTTTTTTACTGTAAGCTAAAGCAGCTGTTGTCCCCCAATACATCTGCTGCTATCTCCCCGCACGGATATGGAACAAGGGAACCAGCCTGTCCTTGCCGGTTCCCTTTTATTGTTTGTGTATTATTGATTTTCTTCCCCTGTTTCCTGTTTTTTCAAAATCTGGGAATAACCAATTTCATATGGCTTTAGTTTATCTTTATACTCATCTTTCCATTCTTCAACTCCCAATTTCATAGGTTTAGATAAGTCCAAACTGTAAATCTGATATTGTCAATATTGGTTGACACTTTTTTTACAAGGATATCCGTACCTAAGCTGCAGCATCCAGAGATTCATAATATCTCTGCCGTTTGACCATAGGAGGGAGCCCCTCATTCGCGGAGCATATCCTCCTGTTGTTCCAATAACTGATGAAATATCTCCAGATGAGGGTTTTCAGTTCCTCCACGGTCATTTCCCCTGTATCATGCCTCCCATAGAGGAGTTCCTCTTTCATCCGCGCCCACATACTCTCGCACCGTGCATTGTCATGGCAGCGTCCCCCGGCACTGTTCATGCTCTGCAGAATACCGTATTTTGTGATGCTCCTGCGGTACGTCCCGCTGGTGTACTGCGAACCCCGGTCAGAATGGATGACGGCCCCCCTGAGTGCCGGATAGGAGCGGACGGCGTTTATAAGCGTGCGTTCGCACAATTCCGCCTTCATGTTTGTATCCATAGACAAACCGAGGACTGCGGCATCAAAACAATCAAATATGGCGGATACATACAGCTTTCCATCTTTTGCCTTGATCTCAGTTATGTCCGTGACGCATTTTTTCAGCGGCTGCTCAGATTTAAAATCCCGTTTTAGAAGGTCATCGGACTTTCGGGCCTCGCGGTCAGCCTTGGTAATCCCATTTGGCCTGCGCTTTGGGCGGCGGCTTAGCCCGATTTTCCCCATGACGCGGTAAACCGTCCTCTCGCCTGGAATGCGGATGCCTTCAGGCTGTTTCAGGAGAAGCGCCTGGTACATGCGGATCCGCCCGTAAGCGTCGTTGCATTCGTCCTCTGATACGATTGCCCGCATGGCGTCGGCCAGATCCTGATATTTCCACGGCCGGCCTTTATCAGCCAGATATTTATAAAACCCCTGCCGCGACACTTCCAGCATCCGGCAGTAAAAAGAAATCTTTCCCTTGATCACGCCGTCTTTGGTTTTGATGGCAAGAAACATCATTCTCTGCCTTTTGCAGACTTCCGACGGCTGGCGGCGAAAAAAGCGCTTGCCTCTTCCAGAAATTCATTTTCCTCTTTCAGCCGGCGGATTTCCTTTTCCTGCTCCCTGACCTGCCTGCGCAGGAGAGCCAGTTCTTCCGCCAGATTCATGGCTGTCTGTGGTGTATGTGATCCGGAACCAATGTCCAGCCGTCCCTCCCTTGAGGCTTTCGTCCACGCATACATGGTATTTTCAGGGATGCCTAATTCAGCAGCTGCTTTTGCGCCGCCAATTTCCTTCGCCAGTTTTACGGCCTGGATTTTGTACTCCATGTCATATTTCCGTTGTTTTTTTGCCATTGTTAGTTGCCTCCTTATTTCTCTTTGATTATACATCAAATCCTTGCGTATGAGGTGTCAACTAAAATGATACAACATCAAGCTGATATTGCAATTTTATTGCATCAAACAATTCTGGCAGTTCTGCCGCCCCAACCAGAAGTAAAACAAGTTTTTTGATTGAAAACTCATTTCTCATAGGCGTATGCAGTCTGTCAATTACCGCTTTTAGTTCTGCACTAATGCCATAAAAATATACTGGCGATGCCACAACTACAATATCAGCCCCTTTCAACCTTTCATATATCCCATCCATGTCATCATTTTGAAAGCACTTATTCCCCTCCCTCGTAAAACATGAATTACAGCCAATACATGGATTGACCTTGTAATCGGCAACAGATACAATATCCACAGAATTATTTTCACGGGCTCCTTCTGCAAATGCCTGTGCAAGCAGATCTGTATTACCATTTTTTCTCATGCTTCCAACCAAAATAACAATATTACTCATTGCCAAACCATCCTCCGTATCATTTAATTTACACCTTACATTCTTTCCTAATTACTTCGGCAGAAAACTGTTCCTGCTAAAGCATCCACTGAATTATACCATAAAAATTTTCTATTTTTCACCCAATGGCACCAAACGGCTATTTTTCGGGCGCAGAAAGCAAAAAAGAGCCATCGAGTAGCCCTTTTCTCTTGTTATCATTTATCCATTCAGCTTTTACCGCTTTACTCATATACGAACACGAAAACCCTTTACACTATCACGGAAACCCCTATATTATCACGAAAACTCCCAGCAAGTTTCCGTGATAATACAGTCAGTTTCCGTGTTTGTATATGGGTTTTGCCTGTGAGTATCGACTTTTGCGTGATAGTATCGAGTTTTGCCTGATAGTATCCGAGTTTCCGTGATAATAAGCGACTTTTGCCTACGAGTATACACTATCAGGCAAAACAACCCCGGAACAGAAGTTCGCACCCTCGTTAATGTAAAAATGCCCCTAAAAGCACACGGAAATAATGTAACTCTGAAAGCTATGTAGTGCCGAAAGTGCCGTGTTTACGGGCTTTACAGGCCTTCCGTGTTCGTATCTGCCGGGGAAGGAGACACCCTAACAAAATATGACAATATCCCCCATATTTCAACAGCCTTTTCAGACAAATAAATACATATTATTTACTTATTATCGCCTTATTTTTATTTTCCCTTTTTACCTACGAATCCTCCGCCACATTCTATTGGCTTTTCTTTAATTTTATAACCACCAAGTATCGTAATCCTATTATGTGGCATATACTCGTTATCTGTTCCCTTACAGCAAAACTTATACTTTTTTCCCGAACCGCAAGGACATTTATCATTTCTTCCTATATGCAAGAATTCCGGTTTCTTTTTTGTCATTTTCTCAACGTACCAAGGTATGTATGGTGACAATAGGGCTCCCATCAATTCATTTAAAACTGAATAATCATATTCTTGTCCTTCCATATGCATAACTGCATATCTATCAAAAGGATTTCTAACAATTGCTGTACCAAGAAACTCAACATCGGTTACTACTCGTAGACATAACTCTCCCATATATAATTTCCCTGGTTTATGATTACAGCCGCCTCTTAATGAAATTTTTTTCCCACATATAGAACACTTTTCACTTTTAATAAGTGATTCTCTGCTCATATAGAGGTATTGAGGAAATGTTTTTTCATACTCCTTGATAATCGTTTCTATGAACTGCAAATTATATAAATTATTTTCATATTCAAAATTCTCTCTTAGAAAACAAAAGCCAATATCAATCTGATCTAATAATAGCCAGCCCTCAAAATATTTTCCAGCTTTCAATTCATTATACATAGAAATATATGTCTTTTGAATCTTATAAACTTCTTGCAAACACCATATCTCATTCGCCAGTTTTTCATTAGACTCTGAAACTGCTTTTTGTTTAATCATCTTTAATTCTTCTTCAATGCAATTTTTAAATTCTAAGTGTGGTTGTTGTAAGTATTCTTTTATCTCATATAATTGCATATGTACCCCTACTTAAAAATTGTTTCATCTATTGTTTTTATAGTTTTTTCAAAATTTTCGACACTTCCCTGATAATGAATCATTTTACTTTTCCCATTCTTTTCGACAATCACATTGACATCTGTATTTGTTTCTTTGGGTGATTTATTTGACTTCTTTAACTTATCGTATAAATAAGCCGCTATTATACTTGTTGTAATCGGCCATACAGCCCACTGAACAATCATGGTAGCAATATATACAATATCAGCATGTAACTCTAACTTTATATAATTTTCGTCCGAAATACAAATATCAACCTTTACATTTTTAGTTTCCTTTTCTTTCATAAATTCCAAAAATTCATCTGTACACTCTGGAAAAAATAATCCCTGTTTATCTCTAAAATTTTCATTTGGTATCAATAATATATTAGCAGACCTAATTTCTTCCTCATATTCTTTGGGCATATATTCTTTATTATAAATAGCCGCAAATCCTAATTCTGTATCCACCACATCAATCATTTTTTCGATATCACTTTCGTGTTTCATAAATCTATTCTCCATTCATACTAATTTATTTTCTCTGATAAACTTATTGCATCCACATATATTCTTCCCATTGTTTGGGCCGCTTTAATTTTATTGTCAAGCATTTCCTTTAATGTATACATACCTTCTGTTATTGGAACTAAATCACCACCATCCACTAAAATTGTTTGTATTGCTTTTCCTGTTGTCAATGCATGTACTGAGCCAGGAGAAAAACCATTTATAGATATGAACACTCCTCTTCCATGCATCTTTCCTTGTACCTTTGCAGCAAACTGATATAAACTATTGGACGCACTCCAACTGTCATGCCACTTTGCTTCAAATATATAATGTTCACCATCATATTTAAAGGAACCATCAATCTGTTCTCCCACAATTTTAAATGGTTCTGTTACCTCTATTCCCGCATTTGTAAATAGCTTTCTTAAAAATTCCTCAAATAAATATCCACGTCTCTGACTATTTATTTCTTTTCCATCCTTATCTTTACCACTAAATAAATTTATGAAAGTATCTTTTAATTCAACAATATTTACATTTATATCCTTCCTCTTTCTTTCAAGTTCATCTTGACGTTGCCTTTCCTGCTTTATTTTATAATCCCTAATTTCTTGCAATTGCTTTAGATGTATGATATTTCTTTTTGCTTCATCTTCATCCAACTTATTCAAATTTTTAAAATAATATGGGTCAAAGTAGTCCCATTCCGTCAGTTGCTTTAACATTGCCCGAAATTGTCCTATGCCTAAATCACTTCGTTTCTCTAAATTGGCAAAAACAGTGTCTACTATCTTAGCTCTTGGAAGTTCTTTATATTCACTTTCCATTATTAAATCCTTAGAAGTACAACTGGCATTCTTGAAAAAATCTATTATATCTTTTTTAGGCCAAAAAATAGATAAAATACAGCCTTTCATGCAATCTTTTATATCTTTAGGAAAAGTGTTCTGCATAGAAACTCATACCCCCTAACTTAACAGCTTTTGTATTTTACTATATCACAAATCCAGAATTAATTGTAGTAGTTCAATGCCAAGTTCATATGATTTAACAAAATTCATATTATCAGGCGAAACTCCATACTTTCCCGGAAGCTCTTATACTATCACGCAAACCCCCATATTATCACGGAAACTCATATACAAACACGAAAACTCCATGCAGTTTCCGTGTTTGTATCAAATTCCCCATTTTTCAACAGCATTTTCCGTCAAGCTAATACGCCTTTCAGCCAAAACCGCCAAT
>OFGQ01001043.1_pt1 | contig 19719 bp, 25 predicted proteins | sample 1521791 | NCBI WGS metagenome assembly OFGQ01 (sample SAMEA3504116, study PRJEB24116) | mouse gut metagenome | biome: mouse gut; feature: mouse-associated habitat; material: faeces | place: Denmark | collected 2011 | reverse complement strand
GAAACCCCCGCGCGCCAGCTGTCACGCATAGTCCATACTGCAGCAATAAATACAATCGTTCCCGCAACGCTCAGCCCTGCGCCTGTAACCCGGACAGCAGTAAGCCCCTGACCTCTCCAGGTTAAGATACAGATAAGATCTGCTGTAAAAACAAGTATCGCCGCAACCTTCATTGTGACTTCCACGAATTTTACAAAACCGGCTTTGTCCTTTCCAATCTGGTCCGTCTGTATTCCCTGCCTTTTCTGCTGAAACATTTTCACAAAATAGCAGCCGTAGAAAGCTATCAGGCATGCCATGGAAATCAGCTTAAATTCCATTTTCATTTTCTCCCTCCCGCCTGTATTTTCCGCACTGTCTTACAGCCAGTCGGTCCGGTTACTTTTCCTTCAGCCGGTTCAAACATTACCCATTTTCCGTCATGATAAGTTTTAGCCGATTCCTGATTGATGTCACCTTTCCATATTAAACATTACTATATGGTAATAACATCGTCAATAGCGGGTATGCACACATATTGGCGCTGGTGTAAATTTTGACATTATATCACAGGATTGCTATAATGGAGCAAATCTAAAATTACAGGAGGGGCAGATATGAAAGTCACTCAGATTGTTTTCAGCCCGACAGGAGGAACACAGCAGGTTCTGGATACCATAACATCAACATGGGAAAATCAGGTCAGAAAGATTGACTTAACCGATGCCGGAAATGAGTATTCTGCCCTGAACTTTTCACAAGATGATATCGCGGTAATTGCGGTTCCCTCATATGGAGGACGGGTTCCCGCTCCTGCAGCTGAACGTCTCACCAAAATAAACGGGAATCATGCTCAGTGTGTTATCGTTTGCGTGTACGGAAACCGGGCATACGAAGATACGCTTCTTGAATTACGGGATATTGCAGAACAGAGTCATTTTAATGTTATTGCAGCTATTTCAGCAATCGCGGAACATTCTATCATGCACCAGTACGCAACGGGCAGGCCCGATCAGAAAGACAGGGACCAACTGCGCCGTTTTGCAGAACAGATTCTTAAAAAGGCAGAATCCTGCAATAAAGATATGTCTGAATTTCAGATACCCGGCAATCGCCCGTACAGGAAAGCCGGCGGTGGCGGCTTAGTTCCAAAAGCCACTGATAAGTGTGTCCGTTGCGGTCTTTGCGCCGAAAAGTGTCCGACGCAGGCAATCAGCAGGGAGCATATAAAATATGCGGACAGTAAAAAATGTATTTCCTGCATGAGATGTGTTGTACAGTGCCCGCAATCAGCCCGCAAAGTAAACGGGGCAATGGTCTCGGCAGCAGCGCTGGCGCTCAGAAAAGCCTGTTCTGAAAGAAAAGATAATGAACTTTACATTGTAGGCAAAACCGTCCAGTGAATAACATTTATCATGTGATCATAAGCAAAACGAAAAACAGTCGGGCGAAGGTGGATGTCGAAATTAATTGAAATTTTCCGAATGCGATGATACACTAAATGTACTACAAAAGAATGGCAGGTGTCAGTATTGGACAGGATTAAATTCGACGATGTGATGAATTTCTACCCTAAACATAATCGCTCAATTTACAGTAAAATTGCCGGGGCGCTGAAAAACAATAGTCTTATTCCATTCGTCGGTGCAGGAATGTCTGTGTTTTGTGGCTATAAGCTCTGGGGAGACGTCCTGAGTGAGCTGGCAGAATTTATACTGATAGCGGACGAACGCCAGGCTGCCCTGAAGAAGATTAATGACGGCGCTTACGAGGAAGCTGCACAGATGATTCTTGAAGCATATCCGGCAATGCTTGATCAGCTTCCAGATCTGATTTCTCCAGACAAATACGATACCTGTCCGCCGGAAAGGCTCCATGCCAGTGCAGTCTTTACGTTGCCATACCTCTTTCAAAAAGGATTGATAATGACAACTAATTTCGACCGCGTTTTGGAAAACATCTATCTGAACAGGAGCGGTAAATCAATTCAGGTAGTAACTCCAAATCAACAGGACCGCCTGGAGCAGCTTCGTCAAAACCAGTCCCTCGGACTGTTCAAGCTTCATGGCGATATTGGCAGCGAAACCATTTCCATAAACGATCTTGTGTTTACCGGAAAACAGTATACAGAAAAATATGCGGACAAAAGTCCTCTGGTTCAGGAGTTAACCCGATGGTTTGAAAACCGCAGACTGCTGTTTTTGGGATGCAGTCTTAATGCGGACCGAACGATGGAAGTACTAAAGTGCGTAACCCTGGCTCAGCCCGGCATCCGTCACTATGCTATCCTGGGCTGCAAAGAATTTGAAATTCCCCAACGTCTGAAGGAAATGAATGACCTTGGTATCCTGCCTGTTTTTTATGACGACAGCGACCACGATGCTGTCCGTGTTATCCTGGAACGGCTGTTGGAGGAGACAGATCAGATATCCTATCAAAAGCTCCGGGCAGCATCCGGAATGGTTTCCGTTTCGACCAGGGAAGAACATCGCCTGCTGTTTGATTCGGATTATTTCCCTTTTACAGGACGAAAGCAGGAATTGGAATCACTGGAAGCTTTCTGCGCCAGTGACGATGTCATAAGCTGGTGGGCGGTCACGGGCCCCGGCGGTATGGGTAAAAGCCGCCTTGTTTATGAATTTACAAATCACCGGCGTAAGGACGGCTGGCAGATTGAGCGTTTTGAGGCACGCCCGTCCAAAGACAGCCATGCTACCTGTATTGAAGCCCTGGACACATGGGTTCCAGAGGTTCCGCGCACTATTGTGGTTCTGGACGATGTCCAGGCTCATATGGAATTGGTCAGGCAGTGGCTCAACAGGGTGGTCCGCCGTCCCCGCAGTGAGAAACTTCGTATCCTTTTGCTGGAGCGGGAAGGCAGGGATTTGAATTCCTCCCCATGGCTGGGCGCAGAACCTTGTGACAATATCCCTGGCGAATGGTGCTATAATGAAAATTTCCTGTACCTGGAACCTATGACCGATACAGACCTGATTGCCATCATGGATGATTATGCCGCTGCTACCGGACAGAAACCTGATTCAGAGATTCTGCTAAAAACCCTGGAACGGGTGGACCCCAGGTTGCAACGGCCTATATATGCCGTTGCCATTGCCGATGCTCAATGTCAGGGCAAAGACCCCGCTAACTGGGATCGTAAGAAGGTGTTGGACACTCTGCTGGACCGGGAACTGAATTTTCACTTTAATCGCCTTCAGAGCATAACCGGGAAGGATGTTACCAGAACGCTGCGCTCGGAACTGAAGGAATTACTTGCCCGTTCCTGTGTTCGCGGATTCCTGTTTTTGGCTGATGCAGAGATGGAACGCTATCCAAAGCTCATGAAGAAAATAGAAGACGCAGATATGGACTTTCAGGAGTTCTTAGAGGGACTGGGGATTCTGCGCACCGCGCTGCTCCATTCAGTTACATCAGACCAGTCTGGTAACCCCATTGAAAAACCAGCGGAAAGTGAACAGCGGAAAGTGATTGCGCTTTCCTGCCCGGATCTTATAAAAGAGCACCTGGTTCTGAACATGGCACTCGGGGAAGGTAAGAAAGAGCTCCTATTCCCCCAGGAATGGGAGCAGGACCCGGGGCAGCTGTCTGTCCTCGCAAATCTCCTTTGTGATTACAGTGACCGGCTCAGAGAACAGTCCGCTTACTGGAACACTTTTTTTCAGGCAAAACCTCAGAATCTTCGCCCAGCCAGAATTTACGGATATATTCTGTGGAGATATGCGATCTATTATCCAGCTGATGCAGGAGTAGCCATTGATCGCCTTATGCAATTATATGATGACATGCAACATGATACAGGGGTTGCAGAATCTTATGCTATGAGCCTGTTTATTGTGTCCTTAAAGCAGAGTCAGTCAGAACAATATGAAACCGTTGGAGCGCTTGAGAAACTGTATCAGAACCATCCGGGCAATCCAAGGATCATAGACTTATATGCAGAAGGACTGGTTAACCTTTCCTACGAGCAGGATCTGGAAGGCCGCACTGAAACGGTTGCAAGGCTCGATCACCTGTATCACAACCATCCGGACAATCCGGAGGTCATGGTCTCATATGCACAAGGACTGGTAAGCCTTTCCTACGAACAGGATCTGGAAGGCTGCACTGGAACGGTTGCAAGGCTCGATCACCTGTATCACAACCATCCGGGCAATCCTAAGGTCGTGGTCCCCTATGCAAATGGACTGGTTAACCTTTCCTGCAAGCAGGATCTGGAAGGCTGCACTGAAACCGTTGCAAAGCTGCATCTGCTGTACCAGAACCATCCAGGCAATCCGGAGGTCGTAGCCACATACGCAAAAGGACTGATAAACCTTTCCTGCAAACAGGATCTGGAAGGCTGCACTGAAACATTTGCACGACTGGATCAGCTGTATCAGGACCATCCAGACTGGGAAGATATGGCGGCATATTTTATGTGCTTTTTGACAAACTTCTCCTTTTATCAGAAAAACGAGTCCGAAGTCCGTTGTACCCTTGCCCGGTCCAGGGAAATTTTTGACCGGTATCCCCAAAATAGAAAGATTCAATTGTACCATGCTGAAACATGGTTCAATCTGACTTTGCAACAGCGCGATGCCGATATCGCGTCGACAGTTACTGATATCGCAGCTTTTCTGCGTTCTAACACCAATGTTATTCCCCGGTTTAAGGAAGCACTAAGCAAGTATTTATGCGACCACCCTGATCATACAGTCCGGTATCAGCTTTTATTGCACCTGTAAAAAGTATACTGCCACAGGAAAATTGTCTATCAAAGTATAGATGAATTCTGACTGATTAACTTCACATTCCGGCCATTGGATGCCGCAATATGCACAAATGTTGTCACCTTTACATTTGTGCATATTTTATTAGTTATAGTGTCTATTAGAACGGACTGTGACAAGAGAGCAGCACTGTCATCAACGAAACACCATATTTTTGCAGATAAAAATCACAGGATAGCTTTTCTTTACGCCTGTCCCGCGGTTTTGGGATATTTATTTAGCCGCCACCAGCCCTTACTTCACCCTGTGATTTTGACCTATATTTTACCCTGTCAGCATCCGGAATTTTCATCGCTGTCATAGCTTCCTCAGCAGACAGCTTTAATTAAAGTCTGTCCCTGTTCTTTTCGCCATCCTTCTTATTTTTTCAATCCTTGAAAAATGCTCATGTACGGTAAAGAAGCAAACAACAAAAAACAAGAGACAGACAGCCAGTTATACACATTCCCACGAATGCCGACTACTATGGTAAATCAGACCACAAAACACCAGGTTTTTTCCATCGGTTTTGTCTCGCGGTAGAACGGCGTTTTAAGGGGTAGCACAAGAAACCCTTAACCAGGGTTTCTTGTGCTTTGAAAGCCGCTTAAATCCAGGCTCCATCAACCTCTGCTGCGTAACTTTCGTTCCCGACTATGAAGAGAGGGCGAAAGCACTTGTTGCTTTCACCCTCTTAATTGCCTGGCAGGCAGGGGCAGGTAGGCTTGTCAACGACGGCAAAGCCGTTTATTTTATCGTTGACAAGGGCGGATGGCTCTGCTATTTGCACATGGAGATCTGCTCATTTTGCGAAGTTTATGAAGTCCTCCTGGTACATTTCATAATCAATAGACGACTGCAATTCTCCAGGCTGGTTTTTCCATGAGTTTTCCAAAACCCGTAGCTTTCTGAAGCCAAGTTCTTCGTAAACATGTTGCGCTCTTTTATTGTTGACATTCGTGTCAAGAATGATTTTCTTATATCCCATGTCGTTAAATAATGATGATATAAGCATACTAAGCAGCTTTTTACCCAAACCCTTATCGTGCAACGAAAAGTCACAAATCTTTATTCCTATTTCAGCCGTGGCTTTGCCCTTGTTACGATAATTCATTTCGCCTACAGGAATGTGGGCAACCTCAATAATTAAGCGCCTGTGAGAATTATCGCTATCATTTTTCAGACTATCGGCAATATCTTTCGCTGTTTGACCCGTGCCATTTGGAAACCCTGCATGAGCCATAACGGTACCGTTATTCCACCATGTTGCTAATTGCCCGGCATCATCAACAGTAGCATTTCTAATTGTTAAATCTTTAAATTTTAATAGCATAATATCCTCCATCTTTCAGGATGGTTAAAATATAGTCACCATCCTCGTTTTGTTCAGGATAACCATAGCTGTACTTTTCATACCATATCACCCTTTCGTTTTTTTATAATTTTTTTATAACATTGTTCCTGCCAGTTTTCAAGTTCAATCGATGTGTATTTTCGGATAACCATTTTGAAAAGTCCAGGAGGGTTTGGGACACTTACCAACAAGCGGTTTTTCGGAAGAGGGTACCCGCTTCCTATGCCTGCTATTCCAAAAGTTACATTAAAAAGGCCGGAAAGGAATGGAACGAAAATGATAATTGAGAGTTATTCTGCCGAATCCCGTGGTGCCCAAATGGTGCCCGACTTTCCAAAACCACGCTGTAAGAAGATATGACAAAAAATAAGAAGATACGCGCAACCCCTTGATTTAAGCCACTTTCAGACGCCACCTATAAACACTTATAAGACGTTTTGAGGGCTTTTAATCAATAAAAAACAGAAAAGCATGGAGTAAATAGATTGACAATCTAACGGTTGTTAGGTATGATGTTACCTAACGACTGTCAGGGGGCGGAAAATGAATGAAACAAAACAAAAAATATTAGATGTCGCATTAGATTTATTTTCTCAAAATGGTTTTTCTGCGGTTTCAATCAGAGATATTTGTAAGGTGGTAGATATCAGGGAAAGCTCTGTTTACTACCATTTTAAAAATAAACAGGCGATACTGGATGAACTGTTGCAGCATTTTGAATCAATAGCAACTGGTTTAATGAGCCAATTAGAGCAGGCATTAACGATTACACAAAAAACTATTAAGGGAAATTTATTTGAACAAACTTGTGATTGCTTTTTTGAAAAGTATCTTATGGATGAGTATTGCAACAAAATTATGAGATTACTTTCGATTGAACGTTTAAGCAATAATGAAATACAAAAAATATATAATTACTGGATATTTGATAAACCATTAAATTTTCAAACAAAGGTATTTTCTCTGTTACTATCAATAGGAATTATCAAGATGGTATGCCGCATTTGCCTATATTTTAGCCCGCCTGATTTATTCATAGTCCTCTGAATCGTATTCTTCCGGGAAGAACTCGGCGAATGCCTCCCTGGATGCACTGTTTTCATCCAGCCCCTGCGCCATGAGTTCATTGAGCCGCTCCAGATAGCTTATCTTGCAGCCACCTACCTGCGGAACAACATCATCTACCGGAATGAATTTCTCGCACGGCTTGTTGTTCTGCTCTCCGTAGAACCAAATGTCATCATCCTTTGACACTTCAATGCCGAGCGCATCACACAAGCAGTCGCCATTGCACACGTCATTTGGCTTGCAGTGCTTACATTTTCCACACTTCATATTATCGTCCTTTCTGCCCTGCCTTGTCAGCACCGGTGGGGCGGTTCCGGTGGACGGGCTGCTGCCCGTTTCGGCTATTTATTTTATCCAACTGTGAACGGTACGCACGGGTAACTCGGAACGTCATCATATTTGAATTCGCAGCCGTTCAGCTTTTCCGGTTCTTCAACCTGGCTGAGAAGCCATTCTGCATCGTATGGATTTTCTGCTTTCGCATGGCTCTCTAAGAACCAGTCTTTGCAATCTTTGACGAGCTTCCGCAGGGTGATTACCTCATCCTTTGTTGTGGCATCTATCGCCGCTTCAAAGGGATGTTTTTTGCTTTCTTTTAGCCATCCGTTTACTGCTCCCCACGGGGTTTTGTATGTTTTGTTTACGAGCATTTCCAATCCGTTTGTAACTGTCACTGTATACATTTTATTTCCTCCTTGACTGTCGGGCTTCTATTTTTCCTCACATTCTTATTTTAACACTTTCAGTCGTTTTTGTCAAGATTTTTCGGAAAATTTTTCTGAAAAAAATTCTCACAGTAAAGAAACAGCGGCAGACCGTAAACCGGCTGCCGCTGCCTGTCACATCGCTTTTATGAGCTTATCAATGAGCGTGTCATACATCTTCTGGAGCATTTCACACTGAACTTCCGCGTCTGAACGCCCTGTGTCGGGAGTGGGGGGGGAGCAGTGCTTGCAGCAAGTTTCAATCCAAGAGATATTCTCATAGCTGCGTCAATTCCCTCCATCTCTGCATCCGTAACGTGGCCGCAATAGTTCCCCAGCCGCTCTACAGAAACCGTGGTTATCTGCTCACACAGAGTAATGCTGGGGCTTCTCAATCCTGCGATTGCCGTATGCGTGGGCAGATTCGTCTTAGGCTGTGTCGTAAGATAAACGATTTCCACAGTCGTGCTGTGCTGGTTGTTCATGTCATTGGACACCACGACAGCAGGACGGCCAGCCCTCTGCTCGCACCCTACAGACTGATGGTTCTCAACATAATAGATGTCACCGCGCCTGATGTCTTTCTGCAACTGGCGTTTGATTTCATCACTGATTTGCATTCTTTCCACCTCCCTCAAATAACTGTATGATTACTTCCAGGGGATTTACTTCGCGGCCAAGAACATCGGACAGGATTTCCAAATAGTCTGCCTCCGTCGGCTCACATATTCCTTTCCACGAACAGCGGGAGCAGTCAGGGCAGAGCCGGTATCTGCCCCTTCTGTTGATGTCGTTGTATGTAACGAAGTCCGATTCCCGGTCAACCGTGTAGTGTATCAGCATACCGCAGGGAGCGGTTTCTTTCAGGTCCTCAATTCTGTCCACCTGCGCCCTCCTTTCTGCTGAACCGGCAGCAGTCGTTTTTGCTGTCGTAGTCACAATCTCTGCCATCTTCAAGGTGCATACACTCATCGCACAGCATCAGGCGCTTTCCACATACTGGGCAGAATGCCTCGAAGCCGCGCTGGTCTGTGTCCCACGTCATTTCGATTTCGTTCATGCAGTGCGGGCAGACCTCAATGACTTTGTAAGTGCGGTCATCCTTTACCAGCTCCGCAGTCATATCCGTAATTTCGGAATCATAGAAATTGATTTCTTTACCGGATGCGATTTCCTTTGCCTTTTCTTCGGATTCAGCCTCGACTTCAACCTCTCCGTATCGCATCTCGCTTATCCTTACTAAATATTTCATGGTTACGCTCCTTTCTGCCCGGTCAGATACGCAACGCCTATGCTGTGCTGCTCATCGAACCAGTGCCAGATGTCCATACGGTTCGTCCCGGCGGGGAAGTGCAGGAAATCTTCCTCGATGCACTCTGTTTCCGGGTTCATGGGAACGTCCCCGAACTGCCGCCACAGTTCCTCCAGCCGGACGTCCTTGTTGCTTTTCTCCGTCCTTGTGATGTCAATTAGCAGCATCGTATCTGGAGTCACTGTCTCCTGGACTGAAAGAGTTTCGATAATTGCCTTTTCTATTTCCTTTTTCCAGTTATCCCTCTCATTCCCATCATCCCAGAATAGCTGCGTCATCGAGGCACATCCCCCTCCGTAATAATCCGACACAAGAATCAGCTCGGTGCTTTCAAAACCGGGGTTCACAGCTTTTATCCCATACCATCCGCAAGCGTCCTTTTTGACGCGGTTCAAATCTGCAAGGTTCTCATCCTCGTCAATGATTGAGAAATCACAGTCAGTAAAGCGCCATTCTTTGCCGCTCTGATATGTGTTGTCAGCAAGATATTCCGCAAGCCTTGCTATGCGGCAAGCCATCAGGTTATCCTGCTGGACGAGCCTGTCCTTATCTTCTGCAAAGTATTCCTCGACGTAATTATGCGGCACTTTATCAGTATAATCCTCCGACTGGGCATTCCCCCACACGCGGGTTACGAGTTCCTTATCCTCGCCGCTGTATTCCACAAGGGCGAGAGCCATACCTACCTTGCTTTCCGGGCGGTACAGTTCAATCCACAGGCCGGGATTCTCTTTATCGGTACAGGGCTTCGCCACAATCGTTCCGAGCGGCGTTTCCGCAGATAATCCAGGGCTGATGCAGGGCAGCTTATCGCCGTCCTGCACATCAGATTTCTGCAAAATCACAAGCTGGTCTTTATCCGTGAAGAATTCCAGCGTCTGCCCATCTTTGATGTCCAGCTCATGTCTTACCTCTTTGGGGATTACAATACGCCCCAAATCATCCACGCGCCTTAATATTCCAGTTGCTTTCATACCGTATGCCTCCTATTCTGCGAAATTAAATTTTGGTGCGGAACACCGCTCCTTGCAATGGTCAAGCCAGCTTTGGACTTCCTTGCTCCAGTGCCGCTGTCCTGACGTAAACTTCCCATCCGTGAAGATGATTCCCCCGTGGAAATATGAAATCTGGTGAATCCAAAAGGTTTCTTCACCCCAAACTGGCCTGAATTCAATCGCCCACGGCCCCTCGCTGTGGATTCTGGCAGCTGCCTCCACAGTCGGGAAAGACATCGCCTTTGCGTAGCCCTGCTGCATCTGGCCAAAAATCCATTCTTCCAAATCCGCAAGGCTTGAAAAAGTCTTTTCTTCATGCTTGCGGATGTAGTCATTCCAATATCTCTCGTACTTAACCGTAATCATAGTTCCGTCCTCCTTTACCATGTTCTTCTCAATCCGGCAGCAGGTGTCGGCTCGATTCCTATTGAGCCGAACTCCGAACAGTCCGGCATACTGTGGTTCAAGACGTATACGAGCTGCTGCTTATCCTCGATGGCCTCACGGTCCATTTCCCACTCTTCCTCATAGTCGCTGACATACAGATAGTTCTCCAGCTCTCCGATGTTCGTGAAGCTGTGGATGATGTGGTAGACGAGCGCATTGTGCTCCCTCTCGAATTGCTCCACGCGCTTTTTCTGCTCTGCATCCAGCCAGAAACACGCGCCGACAGGAGGGCGGCTCTCTGACACCAAATCATCTTTCTCAAACTGCTTGATGGTCTCACCGAAGATGCCCCATTTTTTCATGCGGGCTACCGCCTCGATTTTCTTTTTCTCTCTGCTTACTTCCATTGTCCTCATTCTTTCTGCCGTCGTTCCTCCGTGGCGGGAAAATTTATTAAGGGCCTACACATCCGGGCCGTCCTCATACCTGTCAATGACATCATCCACATCTCCGTGTCCGTTGTCCCAGTTCCGCAGCAGGACTGTCGCCCTTTCCCTGTCCATGCAGAGCCGGGCAGCAGCGCGGTCGATTTCGTCCGCAGAAAACCGGGTCGTGTTGATGCGGCCGTTGTTGACGTAGCCGTAGATTATGTCCCATCCTGCACCAATCATGGCTTCCTCGAAACTGCTGCTCTCGCACAGCTTGCGGAGCTGCGCTACCCGTTCATCCGTGGGCCTTACATCGTTTTCCTCCAGGGCGTTTCTAAGGTCGTCCTCATTCCAGCGTACCATTCCAAAATATTCTTCTGCCATCAACTGGCCCTCCTTTTCTCTGCTTCGACATCATGCCATTGCAGCCCCCGTGCTTTGTACAGCGGAATCCAGTGTGCCTCGTAAAAATCGTAGCCGCATCCGTCGATGCCGAAGAAATATCCAAATTCCTCGGATTCATAAACCCTGAACCCACATTCGGACATAATCCTGATGCCGTCCATTTCTTCAAGCCAGTAATCATCTGCACTGTCACGGAAAGACCACATTGTTCCCCACATCGGGAGCCATTCGTCCCGCTCTACCTCGAAATCATCCGCTTTTACGAGGATGCTGTTCCCGTCGTCCATTTTCACACGGTACGTTTCGTTATCGTAGCAGTCTGTAATCTCGCCCGTGTTCGACGTTCCCTCATACGGCTTCCCATCAGGCGTTTCCTCTGGCAGCTCATAAACGTATACCCGGTCAGTGTCGTGGGGCTTCGTGAGCTCATGCCAGTCGTCGATGTCATGCTCCATCAGCTTTTTAATGATGCCCTGCTGGATTGCGTCCATTTCCCGGACCCATTCCTGTGCGGCATCTGCTATCGTCATTCCCTGTCTCATCCCTGCCATCTCCTTTCACTTCTCGGCTTTGCCGCGAACCGGCTTCTTGCACTTTACGACGTATATCCTGTTCTCAACACGGTACACGTCGAATACTTCCGCAAGCTCATTCTGCTTCTGATACCGCCTGATTGCACCGAACTTATTCTTGCAGTCTTTCAGGTCGTCGTATTCGATGCACATATTCTTCTTCTGGCCGTTCGCAAGGAACGCTATTACAGCCAGGACTTCCTCGCTCTGCTTGCCGCCCGAGCCTTTCTTTGCGGGCAAAAACTCAACATCGTATGTAATCTTCATATTCGCTTACCTCCGTATATGGTATAAAATCTAAATTCTTGGCAGTTATCGTATCGCCAAAAGTCATCCCGTCCGTACCTGGTATCGCTTCTTCAAGGCTCACCGTCTTTATCCTCCGGCCCTGCTTTATCCGCTCGTTATAGACTGCGGATGCCATGTTGCGCCAGGCGATAGTGGCGAACCGGTATTTGTACAGGTCTGGCCGCCGGAACCAAAGCTCGACGGCCCGCAGATACCTGAACACCACCACGTCGTACCACTCGTCCGGTGGCAGCTTTTTTGATGCGAGGAACCTTTCAACGATATAATGGTTTTCTGCTGCAACTGTCTGTTCAGCAGGGGTAAGGGGTTCCAATTTCATGGCTCCCCCCCCCGTAGACGCAGGTTCTCTCATATGCAGTTACCTCCCTCGTTTACTTTTGGTTCTCCCCCCCCCGTAATCTTCAGGTTCTTCTTTGGAGAGGCGGGAGGAAACTCCGAACTCCGATTCAAACAGCATGGCTATTGACTTGTCGCCATGTTCCATTCGGTAATATTCGAGTTCCTCAATCGTGTAGTAGTCGAGCAGGGCCTCATATTCTTCCCTGATTTCCTCCGGGACCTTTTTTAAGAATGCCATTTCCTTTTCGCCGGAATAAATCCCCCATCTTCCCCAGCCCATAAAACGCTGGTCCTCGATGTACTCATATTTCGGGAAGTCCGGCTTTACGGAATCCGCTACAATTTCAGTTACAGCTTTTATCGTGGCGTTCAGGTGGTTTCGGTTGATGTACTCATGGAGCGTGTGGGCCTCATAATATCCTGATGACAGGTTCACAGCCGCAACACCAAGCTCCGGCGCAACATAGGAGATGTCGCTCACAGAGCCCATCGCAGTCTTGAACCCTTTGCTTGTTATGTAATCCTCGAATTCCCTGTTCCCGCAGTCGTAATAAACCGCATCATTCTTGCCTTTTCGGTCAATCTCGACAATCAGTTTTAAGTCGTCCAGCTCTTTAGGCAGCGTCCCTTTCCTGTACACGGAACAGAAAGCAGATGCACCAACGCACCCGATTTCTTCGTCACAGGTGAACAACAGCCAGGGCTTTACCGCCGACTGTTCATACACCACATTCAACGCATAGACCCCGCACCTGTCATCGCCGCCAATTCCCTGTGGGGACATCAGGATATTCCCGCTTTTCGTCCGGCAGATTTCCTTTACCGGAGTATGGTGTACCGTGTCCATGTGCGCCACGAGCATAACAGGAGCCTCCCCTTTTACGAGGATATATTTATTTTTGCAGATTCTTGTGCGCCCTTTATACTGCGCCCGCATTCTTGCGTAAAGCTCTTTCTGCGTCGGCTTCAGGAAATCTTCTAATGGCTTCATACCGCTTCCTCCTTTTCTTCCTCAATCTCGACGGTCTCCCCGCAATTCGGGCAGGTTCCATCGTCACAAACCTCAATAAGCTCGTTGCAGTGCGGGCAGATTACAAAATCGGTTCTGCAATTCTCACACACGAGAACCGTTTCCCCATCTGCTCTGTAAAGGCGGGTCATGCTGTCCGTAGCATAATCTTCATCACACTCATCGCAACAAGCATAATAGCTGTCGTAGCAGTCAGGGCACACACTGCCGTCCCTCCTGTTTCCCATGTGTACAAAGTACATATCCTCATCTCTGTGCCAGTCTCCGCATTCATCGCACTGCGTATAATGCTCATCGCGGCAGCCGTCGCAGATGTTTTGCCCATTTATCACGTTCATCCTGTCATGGTGATGCCAGCGGTGACAAGAATCGCAATAAACATAAAGCTCATTTATGCAGCTGTCACAGACCTGAACTTCATTTCCGTTGCTGTCATAGGCAGTGGTAAGTTCATTCGCTTCGCACTGCTCGTCGCATTCATCGCAATACACGCCATTCTTGCAGTCATCACAGTACAGATGCGCGTCAATCTCATCGCCGCATCGTATGCATAACCCGTATGTTCCGACTTCCAACGGTTCCTCACTGTCCTCGTCAAAATCATTCCTGAAGCTGATGTGTCCGTCGAAATCGTTATAAGTCCAGTCAGCGTACCCGCCGAAACCTAATCCCTCTCTTACCCATTCCGACATATCGCCAGTTGACGACACCGTTTTCCAGAGGTTCGGCACGTTCTCCAGCATGGAAATCTCGCGCTGCACCAAATCACGGTAGAGCTTGGAATCAGCCTGTGCGCCGTGTGTACCGCCGGAAGTGTTGTACATCCTGCTCTGCAACAGCAGCCCGCTCCCCGGCCTGTATGCGAAAATCTGCCTCGTAGTCTTGCGGTTGTTAAATGTCTCCGGGTCCCCCGGGTCTGCCACGGTGAACACAATGAAGCTGACATCATCCCGTGCATAGCCAGAGCACCCGTTGTTGTACTGGTATTCCGTAGAGTTGAATGAATGGCAGCTCGTGAGCGTCTGCCCGCGATGGTCCCCTTTGGGATTGCTCATCGTAATAAAGTGCGCCGGGTTGATTGAGACATACAGCTTAAACCCTATCTTCTTCGAGTTCATCTCATCGGCGAATTGTGCAAAGAGCCTCTGGAACTCACTGCCAGCTGTTTCGTCCGCTACTCCGAGTGCCACGCAGAGAGCCTTGAACACACGGCTCGGCTTCTTCGTTGGCGTGTATGCTTTTGGGGCGAGCGCGTTTATTGCAGCTATGCTCGCCTCCCGGTCTGTTTCAGACTGCTGCGGGCAGCAGAAAAGGTTCAGCGCCTGCAAAATGTTATAATACCTGTCACCGCTACACGCGAGTGCGTCATGCAGAATCTCTGTACCCAGCTCTATGAGCCTGTTATAATCGGGGTCATGCGTCCGGGTCCCGTTGATGACGAGCGCATCAAGTTTCCCATCCCACACAGGGGACTTGCTGAACAGCTCGCGCAGGCCCTGCTTTGCGTAGGAGCTGTCCTTAGCAAGCCGGGTGATAAAACTATCCGTTACATCATACAAGACCTCTTTCATGCCCGTGTGCGCCCCATAATCCTGGAGCGCCTGTCTAATGTTCTGTTCAGCCTGTTCAATTATTTCCTGCATTTCCATCTTTGGAATCCTCCTTTAACAACATTCCATCGTTGATATAGTTCGCAAATATCCAGTTACGGCAGGTGCGCTGCCTTTTCGTGAAGTACCCCGGCGGGTTCGGCTTGTAGTCCTGGAACCGGATTTCCTGCGCGTCCGTTATTTCAAGCCGGATGTTCGCGTTGTCTATGAGAATTTTCTCCCCGGCAGCAGGTATGAACGCGACGTGCGTGTTCTGCCACCAGTTGAACCCTGCGCTCAACCCGCAGAGGTAGTACGCCACCGCTTTCGGGTGCTCCTTGACTTCGATGTCGATATGTGCCGACGGCTGGTGGAGCGTCCCCCAGTATACGCGCCCGTCCCGGTCCCCTGTGAAGCACTCCGCACAGCATTTATAGATGTTCACTTTGCGGATGCTGCGCAGCCAAAAGAACTCGTGGTAGCGCTTCACATCAAGAATTAGCCTCATCAGTAGCTGCCTCCTTTTTCCTGCGCCCGCCGCGCTTCTTCGTGGTCTTTTCTGCCGCAGGTTCCTCCTTGGCCTCCGCGCCTTTCTTTTTCTTAGGGGCTTTCTGCTTCTTTGTTACCGGCTCGCTCACTGTCCAGTTCAGCTGTACCTTGAAGCTGCCGTCGCCCATCTTCTCGATGACGCTGCTCCATCCCTCGCCGCTTGCGGAAACCTCATCGTCCTCACGGTTCGCGCTGTCGGCAGCAGCCTTAATCTGTTCCAGAATATCTGCGGCCACAATCTGCATCGCTTCGGCAGCTTTCAGGTATTCCTCCAGCCAGTAGGCCGCTTTCTTATAGCTGCGCACCGTGTAGGTCGCCTCGGCCTGGCATCTGCCTGTGCCGATTACAATGTCCATCACGTTCTCGCTCTCAACGTAGTTCGCCTGTCCAGGCTCGTGGACTTTTACCCATCTTCCCTGTTTCAGTTCTGCCATCTGTTTGTCCTCCTTTTGGCTTTTTTTTTGGTTCCGCGCTCTGCATTTCCACGGGCTTGCGACCGTTCGCAGGGACTTATTTCTGTGATGCCCTGCGAGCTGCATTACGGCGGGCCGTAGCCCTTTATGCCGCCAACTTTAATTTCATCTGCCGAATGCGCTCGCGCTCGGCTGATATGTACTGGATGTCATCTTCGCTCAACCCATCTTCTGACTGGATAGCGTCCTCAATAAATCCTCTCAAAGCGTTCTCTGTTATCCTCAGCATCGTGTCGTTCATGGCTTGTCCTCCTTAATCCGACTTAAAGTGTTTTGCTCAAATGCAGCTAACTATTGACATGGACAGAATTAAAAGATTTTCTTCCATCGCCGCCATGACAGCTCTGTGTGTGACGCTGACTGCTTGCGGTGGAAAAGATGGAAAAGAAACCGAACCGAGCCCGGCGTACAACGTAGAGCTAAACCGGACGCTCGTGGTTGTTTTGGCAGAACCCGTGCCGACGGAACAGCCGTGGACGGATGAAGAAGTTGAGGCGATAGCCCTCGTTCTTGCGGGTGAGTGCTACGAGGATAAAAAGCAGGATAAAAGGCGCGTGTGCGAAGTAATCCTGAACCGTGTGAGCAGCGACGAGTTCGACGACACCGTAATCGGGGTGATAACAAAGTCGAGCCAATTCCACGGCTACTGGGCGCAGTCCAGGCCCGTATCTGACGATGACAGGGCGGTTGCGGAACAGGCGCTGAAAGACTGGTACAGCACGGGATGCGCCCCGTTATCTGAATACCTGTATTTTGAAGCAGGGGATAACAGAGAGAACGAATTCCGAAAGGAGTTCTCAAAATAAATTTCCATAAGGAGGACAAACAATGTTAGAAGTAAAAATCATCATCGAGGCTACAGAGCTGGCAAATGCAATCAACAATCTTGCCGCTGCGATGGGCGGCGCAAAGCACCCCATTTCCGCGCAGACAGCAGTACCTGCGGCGCAGACAACGGCTCCGGCAGCACAAGCCGCCGCACCTGCGACACAGCAGACAGCGGCTCCAACCGCTCCAGCTCCTGCCTCTGCTGCTCCCATGAATTATCCCGCTCCTGGCGTTCCGCTTGCACAGCCGCCTAAGTATACGGTGGACCAGATTATGGCTGCCGGAGCGATGCTGATGGACGCTGGCAAGGTGAATGAACTGATGAACCTGCTGCACTCATTCGGTGTCCAGGCAGTTATGGACCTGAAACCGGAACAGCTCGGTGCTTTTGCGACAGCACTTAGAGAATTGGGGGCGAAGATATGAGTAAACACGCACTTCTTTCCCCTTCCAGCGCACACCGCTGGCTGAACTGCCCCCTTGCTCCGAGGCTTGAAGCCAAGTTCCCGGAGCAGACGAGCGAATACGCAATGGAGGGGACAATCGCGCACAGCGTATGCGAGATTGCTGCGAAGAAGAAATTCAAGAAAGTAAAGGCCGCGGAGTACAACAAGGTCATCAAGAAGCTCAAAACCAACGAGCTGTGGGATGACGAAATGCTTCGGACGGCAGAGACCTATGTGGAGCATCTTGCCGAAAGGCAGATGAGCTTCGTGAATGAACCGTACATCGCCTTTGAAGTAAAGGTAGATATTTCCGATTATGTGCCGGAAGCGTTCGGCCGGTGCGACTGCGTGATGTTCGGAGGGAACACGCTCATCATCACGGACTACAAGCACGGAAAAGGAGTTCCGGTAAGCGCGGACGAGAACCCGCAGCTCATGCTTTATGCCCTGGGTGCGCTGAAGCTGTACCAGCCGCTTTTCGGGAGCGCGTTGCAGAGAGTGGAAATTTACATCGACCAGCCCCGGCTCGATTCTTACGGCAGCTGGTCATGCACGACGGATGAGCTGCTGGCGTGGGGCGCAAGCGTGAAGCCGAAAGCCCAGGCAGCGTTCATGGGATTTGGAGAATACCATGCGGGCGACTGGTGCAGGTTCTGCCGTGCAAGCGGCTCCTGCAAGGCACAGGCCGAGCAGAACATGGGGGCATTCGATGACTTCAAAGACCTCGTGGATAAACAGGCAGAGGTTCTCACGCCTGACGGTGCGGAGCAGCTGAAAGCTATGGGGCGCGAATTAAATGAAAACGTAGCCATCCTTACGCCGGACGAGATAAGCTCCGTGCTGGAGCGGGGGAAGAACCTTGTCGAGTGGTATGAGAAAGTAAAGGCCAATGCGCTTGAAGCCATCCTCGGCGGGACACCTATACCTGGTTATAAGGCGGTCGAGGGAAGAAGCGCGAGGGCTTGGAGCAATCAGGATAAGGCACTCGAAAAACTTCTGGCATCCGGCATTGAGCGGGCAGTCATATACGACAGCGTTCCAAAGACGCTCGCGCAGCTTGAAAAAGTTCTTGGGACAAAGAAGTTCAAAGAGCTCGTGGGCGAGTTCGTGACAAAGCCGCAGGGTAAGCCGACCCTTGCCCCTGCGAGCGATTCGAGGAAAGAATTCAACAGCGCATCCGCAGACTTCGCGGAAGTCGCAGCAAAAGACAATGGCGAGAAATAAATACCCTGGGCGGTGCTATTGCTGCGGGGAGTGGGTGGAGCCAGGGTACGGCCATTTCGAGAGGCATGAGGGCCATTGGCGTATAAAGTGCGTAAAGTGCGCAAGCGGGAGGACCTTATCCCGGCAGGACCCAGGCGTAATATGGGCCAGTAAAAAGGCATCTGAAATTCAATCAAAACAAGGAGGAAAAATCATGTATAACAATATCCCGACAAAAGTTCTGACAGGCGAAGTACGTCTGTCCTATGTAAATCTCGTGGCTCCGAGGGTGAACGACAACGACCCTACGGCAAAGCCGAAGTATTCCGTGACGCTGCTCATCCCTAAGATGGATGCTGCCGTAAAGCAGAACATCGACATGAGTATCGAGGCCGCAGCTACGGACGCGCAGAGCAAGCTGTGGGGCGGCGTGCGCCCGCCGGTAATGCCCATCCCTATCCACGATGGAGACGGGGTTCGTGAGAACGGCACACCGTATGGTCCTGAGTGCAAAGGGTGCTGGGTAATCACGGCAAGCTCGCAGCAGAAGCCGCAGGTTGTTCACCAGAGCGACATCAATACCGAGCTGCTTCCGCAGGACATTTACAGTGGTATGTATGCCAGGGTGACAATCAATTTCTTCGGCTATAACCGTGCCGGAAAGCGCGGAATCGGGTGCGGGCTTGGGAACGTAATGAAAACAAGGGACGGCGAGGCACTTGCTGGCGGCGCGTCTGCTGCGGCTGACTTCGCGGGCGTTGGGCAGACCGTGGGCGGCGCTACGCCGGAGTACGGAGCGGCGATGCCCGCAACTCCGGGGCAGATGAGCTATGCCAATACTGGAACCAGCTATAACCCGCTGACGGGCCAGCCGATGCAGCAGACGGGGGCGGTCAACCCCCTTACCGGTCAGCCGATGCAGGGCTATAACAGCGAGCTGCCGTTCAACTAAGACGATAGGAAACGCGCGGCTGGGCCAC
>OFGQ01001035.1_pt1 | contig 19824 bp, 21 predicted proteins | sample 1521791 | NCBI WGS metagenome assembly OFGQ01 (sample SAMEA3504116, study PRJEB24116) | mouse gut metagenome | biome: mouse gut; feature: mouse-associated habitat; material: faeces | place: Denmark | collected 2011 | reverse complement strand
CGAGGCCTCTCAGGCGGCTCATCCGGCAGCGCGCCCGCGCACACTCACCGGCCAAAAACCGCCCGCAGCCTGTTTCGACCGTACACCATAAGCCGCGCTCCCGCTGCATAAAGCCACTCCACCAGTCTGTTCTCGATCCCGGAAAACAGCCCTGTGCGCAGCAGCTCGATCGCGGTTCCCATCAGCACAAGCAGACAGGCGATCCCGAGCAGCAGAATCTCATAATAATTCTCCGAGGCCAGCGCCACATAATCCAGCAGATACCGCGAGATCACACCACGCAGCGTCCACTCGAAAAGAAATACCGCGGGTACGCACTTCGCAATCCGGTTGACCATGCTGTTTTCAAAATAAAGATTCCGGAATATCAGAAACAGCAGCACCGCCTCAGAGACCGTAAACAGCGTGTTGTCCCTCGCAAACCGGTTCTGCACCGTGCCCGTGGCCAGGTACAGCGCCCCGTTTAACGCAAAATTCACCCCGGCCGTCAGGGCGAACGCCCCTGCCAGCTTTCCCGTGCGGTACCGGGCCCCTGCTTTATAAACGCCCATATAGCGCCCAGCCAGGTAAAGCATCACCATATGCACAATCCCTTTTCCCCCGTCCCCGTTGATGTCAAAGAAAAAGAATGTCGTGACGCCCGAAAAAATAATAAGCATCGTGATGATCAGCTGCCTTAGACGCAGCTCCCCGAGCTTTTCCACCATCTCATTCAGAAAAGGACTTAAGAATGCCAGGGCAAAATAGCAGGTAAAATACCACGACCGCTTCCCGATCACAGGAAGCAGATAAGACAGCAGCTCCTCCCCTCCCGGCATTTCTCCCCAGACGCGCAGAAACAGAAGCGCCGCCCAGGAATAAAAGAGCATCATGCACTCCAGGCGGAGCATCTTCTTCCCCTGCAGCCGTATCCCGTAATACCCCGATATCAGGATAAAGCAGGACACGCCGACATTGCCAGTCACCTCAGCCGCGATGCTCACCCACGCGCTAAAGGCGTTATCCCTGCAGCTTCCCGCCGCGTGCATCCAGAAAATCAGAACCAGACACACAATCCGCAGCAGCTCAATTCCTGAATTTCTTCCACTTTTCTGTCTCTTGTCCATATTCTCCTCACATTTCTCCCCGCAGACTGTCTGCCCCGGTATTATCCCCTGCGCCTGCCGATCAGTTTTGCGCACCTGTCCGTCAGCACGCCCAGCACAAGACATCCGCACACGGACGCTGTGACCCGCACGGCGTGATAAAGTACAAACAGAACGCCCGTCAGAGACCCGGTATCGATCAGCTTTGCCGCGATCATCTCAAAAATCTCCAGTCCCAGGATATGGAACGCCAGAAGAATCATGGTATTCCGGCCGATATAAGCCATCAGCTTACCCGGCAGACTGTTCTGAATCAGTTTTCCCAGCCAGATACAGAGCATGGAACCCGTCAGACCGGTCAGGATGAAAAACGGCACACTGAGCGCCTGATATTTTCCATATTCCCGGACAGACATATTAATCCCCGGATTGATCGTGCTCACAATCAGATAGACCGCGGCTGTGCCCGCAATCAGGGGAATATTCCATTCCTTTTCAAAAAAGTGCGCGCGCCCGAGCAGCGTTCCGGCGAGCATAAAAAGCGCGCCGACACAGGCGATATCCAGACTCCAGGGCAGAAGCACGGGAAGCTCCGCGAGCGCCATCGTGACCGCCACGAGAACAGCCACGCAGCAGACCGCGTACTTTTTCCCTGCAATACAGCGGTCAGCCACGAGATGATACACAAGACTGGCCGAAAAGTAAGCGGTCAGATACCACATGGCCCCGTTCGCCACCGTAAAAAGAAACACATTGTCTTCGTACATTGTCGTGTCGTACAGACAATACCGCGAGTAGAGAATGCCGAACGCGGAATCCTTTGTCTCCGCCAGACTCCGCCCCGTCGCCGCATAAAACGCCAGCAGCACCGCGCTGTAGCCGAAATAAGGGATCAGCAGCCGCTTTGCCTTATGTCTGATATTCTCCCCGTAGCTCCTGCCCTCTTTATAAAGGTAACCGGACACCACGAAAAACAGCGGTATATAGTAGTTGATCAGGTACGGGCTCAGTCCGCAGCTGTGTGAGATAATCACCAGCAGCAGCCCGATCCCCCTTGCAATATCCAGATATCTGAAATGTTTCATCTTCCGCTCCTGTTCTCATTCTCTATCCTGTATCTGTCACCACTCCTGTGCGATCACTGCTTTTTCCCACAGATACGGCTGTATCCGGTTCCAGATATCCGCCGCCTGGTGAAATGTCGCATTTTCACCCGCAAGAAACGCCGCGAGATCCGCCCGTACCTGCCCGGGATCGCGGATCAGACTGCACGACGCAAACGCGGCGGACGAGACGGTGTCCTCAAAAAACTGCCGGTACGGCCCTCGCATCCAGTCCGCAATCGGCGCGTTAAAACCGAGCTTTGTCCGCCGGTAGGCGATATCGTGCGGCATAAAAGCCGCTCCCGCATCGCGCACGATGGATTTGGAAAATCCGCCGTGCAGCTTTGAGCGCCAGCCGATCGAAAAGGCAAACTGTACGACCCGGTAATCCAGAAACGGCATGCGGATCTCAATCCCGGACGCCATACTGTCGCGGTCATAATTGCGCAGAAGCGTCGGCAGAATCGTCTCGTGCGTCGAGACAAACAGCGTTTTGTTGAGATGGTCAAGCCGGTTCCAGTTGGGATGCCCTGCATGGGCGCTCTTTACCTCCCCGCGCCCCAGTTCTTTTTTGCCATAATATCTGGCCATATGGCTGCGGTAAAGCCGGTTGCGCGTTCTCTGAAACTCTGCCGGATCCGGCGCGCTTCCCTCCTCCGCGTTCTGATTCAGATAGGCCATTGTAATATCGTCAATGTCCTTTTTATTTTTCGCATCAGGGTATGCCTTTAAAATATCAAAACCGTAGCCGGCAAACAGCTCGTCCGCCGCATGTCCGTCCAGCGAAACGGTCGTCCCGAGCTCCCGCTCCTTCCTGTAAAGCTCCATCATCGGCACCTGCGGATTGCCCCAGAGCTCCTCAAAACAGTAGAGCTGACGCAGAAAGGCAGACTCTGAAACCGCGGTATCCACATTCATAAACGTGTGCGGAATCCCCAGATAATCCGTGACCTGTTTTGCATACCGGCTTTCATCCAGCGCCGTCCCCGGAAAGCAGGCCACAAATGCGTGCTGCCAGTCGTCGCTGACCCGCTCATCGGAAAGATTGCCGGAGATGTGCGCCATCGCGCAGATCACCGCCGAGGAATCCAGCCCGCCGCTCAGCCCTGTGCCGAGCGTCACATCGGAGCGCATCCTGATTTTACAGGCGTCCAGAAACAGCTCACGGAACTGCTCCACCTGATCCTCATAGGACGGCGGCACCTCAGTCAGGTGATCCAGCGTGTGGTAATACCGGGTCAGCCTGATCTCCTGCCCCTCAACCCACGCGGAATGAGCCGCCGGGAACCGGCTGATCCCCTGTATCAGGCAGTCCGGCGAAGCCTCATAGTGATTGTCGGCAAAATAGCGCTCAAACAGCTCGCGGTTCGGCTCCACCACAGAGAGCATGGGGATCAGCGCCTTCATCTCCGAGGCAAACGCAAACCCGCCTCCCTCAAGCTTTGCATAAAACAGCGGCTTCACGCCAAAACGGTCCCTCGACAGAAACAGGCGCTTTTTCTCCCTGTCCCAGATTGCAAACGCCCACATGCCGTTAAAGCGGTCCACGCAGCGCTCCCCCCACTCACAGAAGGCTGCCAGGATCACCTCCGAATCGCTGTCGCCGCGGAAGGCGTATCCTTTTTTCTGAAGCTCCCTGCGGATCTCGATAAAATTGTAGATTTCCCCGTTGAATGTCAGCCGGTAGCGCCCGTCTGCATAGGGCATTGGCTGGCTTCCGGTATCCGACAGATCCAGAATGGAAAGCCGCCTGTGCCCCAGCGTCACACCGCCCTCCTGCCACAGTCCCGAGCCGTCCGGTCCGCGGTGCGTGAGCGTGTCCAGGCAGCGCACCGCGAGCTCACGGTCAGTTTTTTTATTGATCACACCATAAATTCCACACATATTTTCTCTCCTGTCCGTTAACCGGATATCTCCTCAAAAGCAAACAACTCCTGTTTCCAGGAGCTGCTATCTCGATGAGCTTTTTATCAATTATCTTTGCTGAACGCTCTGTCTCCTCACGTTCCCCGATACCTGTTTTCAAAATCAATCCGCCATACGCTGATTTTTACATATGGCATCCGCCTCACGGCGGCCGTGCGCACTGCCTCGGCGCAGTATTATATTCCTGTATTATACAATCATTTTGTGCGATTCGTCAAGATTGAATCCGTTTTTCCTTTTGTCCGGCCGGACAATTACAGTCCGCCCCCCACAGGTCTGACAGGTCCCGGAACGGAATCCTCTCATCCCCGACCACCAGCACCTGCTCCCCCGCGCTGATTCCGGTCACCTCCCCCGTCACCCGCACATATTCCCCGTCCCTGTAATATTCCGCCGTCACAAAATCCTTTCTGCGGATGCGGCGCAGCCTGCCGTCAAGTCCGGCGCTGTATTCCTCTGAGAATTCTTTTTTCGGAACCGTCACCCTCTCTTTCTCCGCCAGGGCCTCCCGGAAGCCTTTGAGCGCGTCGAACGGCATAAACTGTTTTGCACGTTCCGCACGCTGCATTTTCGGATGCGTTTTATCCGCCATTTTTGTATCCTCCTGTCTCCCCGCCGTGCTCCCGGTATCTGCTATACACCACTTCTGTGCCCTCCCGTCAGCCGGTTGCGCTCCCTTGCATTCGCCTCCTCCATAAGATCCATCCCCCGGAGCAGCGCATTTTTCCCAAACCGTTTCTTTATCTCCAGAACAGTTCTCTGCATTCTCTGTTCACGCTCCCGCTCCTGTGGTTCTGTGAAGAGGTCATACTGCTCATATGCTTCATCAGCAACACCATTGCAGGTCATATGCAGCCTGCGGATGGGCAGATCCCTCCGGGAAATCCTCTCATACAGTCGGACTGCCTGCGCTGATATCACGCGGTAACTGTCTGTCGCAGCGGGCAGCGGAACCGTCCCGGACGACGGCTTTATACCCGTTTCATAAGAATATCCGACCGTTATGGTGAGGGACTTTGTCACCAGTCCCTGATCCGTGAGATCAAGGCAGAGGGAATCCGCCATTTCCCTGAGCAGCAGCCCGGCCTCCTGATACGTATAATCCCGCAGCAGAACCTGCCCGCACGAAACAGACCGGCTCTTCGGCGTGTAATTTCTGATATCTTCCATTGTGGCGCTCTCCCTGCCCCACGCGTGATCCACGAGAAGCTCCGCATCCACGCCAAACATACCGTACAGCACTTCCTCATCTGTGCGGGCGATCTCCCTCATTGTCCTGATTCCGGCCCGCCCCAGACGCTTCGCCGTCCCGGCCCCCACCCGCCAGAAATCAGTCAGAGGCCTGTGATCCCACAGCGTTTTCCGGTACTGTTCCTCGTCAAGAAAGCCAATATGATCCACGGCGTGCTTGGCCATAATATCCAGCGCGACTTTTGCGAGATACAGGTTGGTACCGATCCCCGCCGTCGCTGTTATGCCGGTCTCCTCCTTTATCTCCGCCATAATCCGCTCCGCCAGTTCCCCCGCCCCCATCCGGTAGAGCGAACCGTAGTGCGTGATATCCAGAAATGCCTCATCGACGGAATATACATGAATATCTTCTTTTGCCAGATATTTCAGGTACACCGCATAGACGTCGGCGGCATAAGCGATATACAGGTTCATCCGCGGCGGCGCCATAATATATTCCACCTTTTCCGGAATCTCATACACCCGGCAGCGGCTCCGGATTCCGAGCGCCTTCATGGACGGGGAGACGGCAAGACAGACTGTTCCTCTCCCGCGCTCCGGATCAGCTACCACCAGATTCGTCGTCATGGGGTCCAGACCGCGCTCCACACACTCCACCGAAGCATAAAACGACTTTAGATCAATGCACAGATAAGTTTTTTCTTCCACATGTACCGTCCCTCCCTTCCGGTATATACCGCTATTATCTGTATTTTGGGGAGTGATTATTACTTTCCGGGAAAAGAGTCAGAAGATTAGCGTCGGCATTGTCAGGGAGCCAATGCCCGAAGAAACGGAAGAACTGTTAAAGGAGCATATGCGGAACAGAACATCCAGCCAGAGCAGCAAAACAGCGTAGCCGCAAGGCTACACTGTCTGCATAGTAACATATTAAAATATTTCAGTCTTTTGGGCAACTTCCTTACGGAACACCATCCAACCGGGGCGTTCTTCTGTTAAGCACAAAAAATCTACATATTTAAGCTCCACCATAAATCATTTTTTATCCCGGCGCAATGCGAAATCCGCGCCGGCAGTTATCATCTGCGCCCCGTTCCGCGCCGCACACGGCACAAACCGCCGACGGTCTAACCATGTTTTTCGTCATGCACCGCCCCGATGAGTTCCCGGATATCCTTTACCTGATATGCCTCCATATAATCCCTGATGCCGCTGATAATCTCCATCGTCGCGCGCGGATTCGCAAAGCTGGCGGTTCCCACGGCGACTGCCGTAGCGCCCGCAAGAATCATTTCTATAGCGTCTTCCGCCGTGAAAATGCCTCCCATGCCGATCAGGGGGATATTCACCGCCTGCGCACACTGATACACCATTCGCACCGCAACCGGATGGATCGCAGGCCCCGACATTCCCCCCGTCCGGTTCGCAAGCACAAAACTCCTTTTGTGAATATCGATCTTCATTCCGGTGAGCGTATTGATCAGGGAGAGCGCATCCGCACCGCCCGCCTCCGCCGCCCGCGCCATCTCCGTGATATCGGTCACATTCGGTGACAGCTTCATAATAACCGGCTGCGCGGCGTGCTTTTTAATCTCAGCGGTGATCTGCTGCACGGTGTGCGGATTCTGACCGAAAGCGATACCGCCCTCTTTTACATTGGGACAGGAGATGTTAATTTCCAGCATATCCACCGGCTGATCGGCAAGCCGTTTTACAACCTCCACATAATCCTCCACCGTGTGGCCGCAGACATTGACGATGATTTTTGTATCAGACTTTTTCAGGAACGGAATATCCCGCTCAATAAAAAGATCAATCCCCGGATTCTGAAGACCGATGGCGTTGAGCATCCCGCCGTATACTTCAGCCACCCGCGGCGTCGGATTGCCCTCCCACGGGACATTCGCCACGCCCTTGGTGACAACCGCGCCAAGACGGTCCAGATCGACAAATTCCGCATATTCCTCCCCGGAACCAAACGTCCCGGAAGCTGTCATCACCGGATTTTTCAGTGTCAGCCCGCACATTTCCACCTTCATATTCATCAGAACTCCACCTCCCCGGCGCGGAACACCGGCCCTTCCTTACAGATACGCTTATTTTTCACATTGGTATGGACATCCCTGTTTTTCGATCTGCACACACAGGCAAGGCAGGCGCCGATCCCGCAGGCCATGCGCTCCTCCAGTGAGATCCAGCACTCGATATGTTTTGCGGCCGCATATTCCTTCAGGGCGCGGAGCATCGGCAGAGGGCCGCAGGCATATATAATATCCGCGCAAAGCCCGTTTTCCCGGATCGCGTCAAGTACATTGCCATCCGTGCCCGCGCTTCCGTCCTCAGTCGCGATATACACCTTTCCATAACGCTTAAATTCATCCACCAGAAACGTATCGTCCCGGAATCCCAGAACGATCTGTTTTTCACAGTGCAGCTCTTTTGCCAGCTGCAGCATTGGCGGAATCCCGATTCCCCCTCCGATCAGAAAAGCTCTGCGCTCTTTTGGGGGAAATCCGTTTCCCAGAGGTCCCACCACGTTCAGGTGATTCCCTGTGCGCATCGTGCAGAACTCTTCCGTTCCCTTTCCCGCCACCCGGTATACCAGGCGGACCGCACCGTCTTTCCGGTCGATCTCGCAGATGCTGACGGGACGCGGTAGAAGCCTGCTCCCGTCATTGCAGTAGACGGAGACAAACTGCCCCGCCGCCGCGTGTGCCGCAATCTGCTCCGTCCGCAGCCACATGCTGTAAATATTATCCGCAATCTCTTCCTGGCGTATAATGATTGCTGTCTCCTGAAATTTTCTCTGTGTCGTCTGCATAACTTCCTTCTCCTGACTCCCGGACTGTTCCTTCCCCGTATAGGGACTTACTCTCCCTGCCGCCGGCTTTCAATCCGCGGAACTGTCGCCTTTCTCCTCATATACAATCTTCCCGCCCACAATTGTTATGCGGACTTTTCCGTTCACCTTTCTTCCGTCAAACGGCGTATTCCTGCCCATGCCGGCAAATTTATTTTTGTCGATGACATAGCCTGCGCGCGGGTCAAAAATAACGATATCCGCCGTCTTTCCGGGTGCAATATTACCCTTGTCGATCCCGATAATCCCCGCCGGATTATAACTCATCTTCTCCGCCATCTGCACCGGTGTCAGATACCCCTGCTGCACCAGCTCCGTGTAAGTGAGGGAAGCCGCCGTCTCCAGCCCGACGATTCCGAACGGAGCCCGCTCCATCGTCGTGTTCTTTTCCTCAAAAGTATGCGGGGCATGGTCAGTTGCAATGACATCCATAATATTATCCCGCAGCCCTTCCTTCAGCGCCTGCACATCCGCCCTGGTCCGCAGCGGAGGATTCATCTTATAATTCGTGTCCGCATCCGTCTCCCCGGCAGTCTCCTTCCCCGGCTCCGCGCAGGGCCGTTCCGGAATATCCTCCGATGTCAGCGTAAAGTGGTGCGGGCAGACTTCCGCCGTCACTGAGAGCCCGTCCTCCTTTGCGCGCTCCACCATCCGCACCGAATCCTTCGTGGAACAGTGGCATAAGTGGAGCCTTGCGCCCGTCTCACGGCTCAGCAGTATATCCCTGGCGATAATGACATCCTCCACTGCGTTTGTGATCCCCTTAAGCCCCAGCTCTGCGGCCCGCGCGTCCGCATTCACCACCCCGCCGCTGACCAGATTGGCGTCCTCACAGTGCGCGAGTACGGCAATCCCGCACTCCGCCGCTTTTATCATCGCCTGCCGGCAGAGCTCCGCGTTCATCACCGACCTGCCGTCCTCGCTGATCGCCGGAATCCCGGCTTTCACCATTCCCCCGATATCAGAGAGCTCCAGGCCCTTCTGCTCCTTCGTGACAGCCCCGACCTGAAGCACATTGACAACACCGACATCCTCAGCCTTGTTGTGCACATAATGGATGACGTCCGGATTGTCCGCGACAGGCTTTGTGTTCGGCATCGCCAGAATCGTTGTAAATCCCCCTTGCGCCGCCGCAAGGCATCCGGTCTCCACCGTCTCTTTGTGCGTGTAGCCGGGATCCCGCAGATGTACATGCAGGTCAATAAAGCCCGGCATAACAAAGCACCCCTCCGCATCCACGACGCGATCGACGCGGGCTTCAATTCCCTCCGCGATCTGCACCACCTTCCCGCTCTCCACCAGAACATCCGCAACCGCGTCAAATCCGGCCGCTGGATTAATCACCCGCCCATTTCTGATCAGTATGGTCATACTGCCCCTCTCTTTCTCCTGTTTTCCACTTATTTTTTCGTCCGTCCCGGGCAGGAAACGGACGGAATCATCTGCATTCATTGTAGCACAAACGGGCCGGGCGGGCAACCGGCAGATAGCAGGATAACCGCTGGTTTTTCCCACTGTTCATGCAATTCATTCTCTGGAGAAAATTCCCTAAAGAAATCACCACAATATACCGATATACGATTTAAAGGAAGACCATGCATGGATGCAGGTTACCAATATCAAATTTATCACTTTCCAAAGGAATGGAGGAATGAATCATGGCAATCAGTTCAGTAAACACCGCGGCGGGCTCCGTCCAGACAAAAGCCTACACCGCTCCGAAGACCACAGACACAGCAGAGAAGAATACCGGCAATGTATCCGATAAAACCACAAAGCCGTCTTCTGCTGCCGTATACGAGAAGAATTCTGACAAGGTGAGCACGGGCAATACCGTCTCAAAGAAGCCCAACACCGCCCTGGTGGCAAAAATGAAAGCAGACGCGGAGCAGCGCACCTCACAGCTCCGGAGCATCGTCGAGAAGATGATGACAAAGCAGGGGGCTGCGATCGGCAAGGCAGATTCGATGTGGCGTTTCCTCGCAGATGGCAAATTCACCGTGGATGCAGCGACAAAGGCTCAGGCGCAGGCTGACATCGCGGAAGACGGCTACTGGGGTGTGGAGCAGACCTCGGACCGAATCCTTGATTTTGCCAAGGCTCTCTCGGGCAATGATCCGGACAAAGCGGATGAGCTGTTAGAAGCTTTCAAGAAGGGCTTTAAGCAGGCGACCGGTTCCTGGGGCAAAGAGCTTCCGGATATCTCCCAGCGTACTTACGATGCCGTCGTTGAAAAATTCGACAACTGGAAGAACGGCACCACTTCCGCAGAAGAAGTTTCCGACCCGACAGGCGCAAAAGGCTGACCGCATACACGCCAGGTCTGTTTCACGGGACACAGCTTCCCGTGAAACAGAGCAGGAGGCGGAAATTAACCGCCGTCCTCTCACACCACCGTGCGTACCGATCGGTACACGTCGGTTTCAATAATTGACTTACACGAACTGACAGGCTGTGGCTAAATCATAAAAGCCACCGCCTGTCAGTCTTTCTTTTTTCGGTTGTTTGCCGCCATATATGCAAAGTATTCCGGTATTGCCATTCGGATAAGACTTCTCTTTTTGTCTTTTGTAGTTTCCGTTGTTTCCATATTTGCATACGTATTCTGTGACAGAGCCATCCGCTGATGTCATCCATGTTGTTCTTCATACCTGCTATTCCGTGGCGATTAAGCCCTCCTGCCCTTTGCAGGAAGCATAAAAAAGGGACTTCCTCAATCCTTAAAAGGCTATGACAGTAATGTTATAGTCTTTTTTCAGGTAGTAATTACTGTATGAAATGAGCTCCCATTCCCCCAGGCGGAGAAATACCCTGCAACAATATTCCGCAATTCAATCTCCCGGCAATTAAAGAAAGAAAATCATTTATTCACACCGAAACCAATCCATCATATCAGTCAATCCATATCAAAGAAGGGCAAAGACCATAAATAATGATTATTGTAAAAAATAAAGCAAAAGGAGATTAAGGAAAACTTAATGGAATTGTGTGCGTGTCTGAGGTAAAATATCCTTACAGAATTTGATAAAACATGGTTAGAAAGGGGCGGTTTTTATGACAAGATACAATAAAGTAATGATATGTATGAGTTTTCTGCCTGCAGGTGCACTGGCTGGCTGTTCGCAAAAGGATATTAAATCTTTTGCCCTGCCAGACAGAAAACTATAATGGAGGCTGGTGAAGCTAATCAGGCAGCATATTCGCTGTTTTGTCTGAAAGAAGCAGTTTTTGAGAATGGTTCTGTGTGGAGTAACCCAGACTATGATAATTTTTTCCAGACTTATGCAGGCAGGCAAATAGACGTTAATACTTTACAGAACTATTATCCATACACATATAATTTGCAGACAGATAAAGATTTATAATGTTCCGAATTTAAGAAAAGTAAAAGAAAAACTGAATATTGTTTACCTTTAGGTAGCGGTTATCTTAACAGACAATCAGCTGCCTTTTTTATTTCAGAAACTATCAATACATCACAGAAAGAATGAGGTATCAGAAATGATTGAGAGCAGGACTGACACAGGCAGAAATCTTACGAAACAGGCAGGCATACGGTTCTCCATAGTCAGGCGGAGCAAAGAACAGTCAGCGTTGAGAAAATGTCCTGTATCAGCAGGAGTATTCTTGTCAGCGGGTCTGGCGGGCAGACCTGCCGCCCGAAACACCATGAAGATTTAGTTCAAAGGAATTTTGTTAATCTCACTGAAAACGGGGAGAGGAAGAAATTTTATGAAAATTCGATAGAAATATGAGTGTGATTGTGGTATTCTTCCAGAAGTATACATCGGATTTGGAGGTATCAGCGTGAAATAATATATTGTATTATAGCGCAGTTGATATTGTTGCTATGGTTTTTTCCGGATATGACAGGATTGCGTTTTGGAAATAAATGTTTAGTTTCGAGGTCATATAAAGATGATGGTATATTTTTTCTAATTTATTTAATAGTAGTGATATTGTTCATTGTTAAAGAACAAATTGGTAAATGGTTTGTAATTGTATGGCTTATGAATGTCCGGGAGGAATCGTTATGACCAAAGAAGCCCTGCGAAAAAACTTGGAGGCAGGAAAAATGATGGATGATCTTTTCCACTACAGCGCCGGTCAGCAATGTACCATTTATAAAGCTGCGGCCTTCACAACTGGGGATGAAATTATTTATATTCCTGACATCAGCCTGAACGACATTCCGATGGACAGGCCGCTGAGGAACGGCGAAGAAATCGAAGAAGTCCTCTCAGTATGCTACGCTGGCGTTGACTTTGTGCAGGAATGCGCGGGGGATGTGAAGTTAGCAGAGCAGTTGTTCTACTACTGCGACTGGCAGCATCCATCATCTGCCTTGCCGGAAGTGGACTATGAGGACGAGGTCATTTAGCGCAACTATAACAATTCTACAAGGCCCAAGACCCAAGCAAAAGAAAAATGCCTCCCACCAAACTCAGTTTGGCGGGAGGCATTTTGCATTTATGACGTGTTAAGTATGAAATATTTTATGTGGGCATGGATGTCTTTTATTCGCGCCCTGTTACCGAATCACCATTTGCGAAGCAGACCTGGTAATGACCACTGAAAATGCGGGTGTATCCTTCCTCACCAGTGGCCCCACAGTTTGAGCATTCCCAAGGAATAACACCGCCATAATCTAAGATTTCATGTGCCTCGTATTCCCTAAGCTCGGCGCCGCACATAGGGCATATACTCTCCTGATCAGTTTTTGGAGAGACATATCCATTATTGACGGCAACAACATTCACAGAATAGGTGACGCCGCCATACTCTAATTTCCATGGGTCAAGGAAGTCTTCACAGACCTCTGAACGAGCAAGCTGACACCCATGTGTATCGAACAAAACTGCCTCGGTCCAGGAGGGATTACTCCTACAGCCGCAGCACTTCTTTCGCTTCTAAACACTGGATGTGGTCTGCACCATAGACCATACCCAGCCCGGAGCCGCAGTCCCAGCTCACAAATACAGTCCCCGTATCGTCCACATGATTTACAGTGCCCTGGTCACCGGGCTTTAACTTGCTGCATGGATCCGGTCCCATTCTGATTAGCTCCACACGGCAACCGACAGGGTACATTTCTCGAACATGCTGAACCTCTTCTCTGGTCGGAAAGTGCATAATTTGATGCTCCTCTCATTGCTGTACTTATTCTGTGCAGGATACAAACCTAAGTTTACCAGCTGTAATTGCTTGTGCCAGTTCCTTAGCAACGCATTTTTCGGGGCCGCTATTCCGATCATCTTCATTTACTGACAGGATCTCATCTTGTATGGTAAATCATTTGGATGATACCGTCATGTCGATTATGCCAGAGCACCAAGAAAACGGAGTAAACTGTATATTCTCTATACCTCCGTTTCAGTTGTGGGTTCCGGCCCCTCCAAGATGAAGATGGGGAAGAACTCCCAATTTGCGTCATCCGGGGACTCAATCTCGAAGAGTTCCAGGACGGTCTTCTGCGTTTCTGGGGTCAAATCCCTAAAGTAGATTTCAAGGGTTTTCACAATGCGATCACCTCCTCGTTGTGATATGACGATGTGTTTTACCGCAGCGTTTGATCTACTGGCAGCTGGCAATATATAAAAAACCGCCTGAGGAGTTTTCAGACAGTTTGTAACTTGATGTGTGCCCGATTGGTTTTCGCTGGCATTTTAGCGACAGGCCATTATTTGTCTTCGCAGGTATGCCCCTCAAACGTACTGTTTTTGACGCACTCCGCACAGTAGATTGCGCCGCAATCCGCACAATCGCAGAAAGGACTGCCCTGTTCCAATGGGGCACCACAGCCGTTACAGATAAAACCACTGTTGGGGATGGGCGTCAGGTATTTGGCGTAGTCAGGCATTCTTCCTGCCTCCTTGCTTATCATTACCAGTCTCTAACTGCCGCAGGCGATGCTTTCTCGCATACTGATCCAGGTCAAGCTGGGCCTGGCAGAAATCCGTTACATAGCGCAGGGAGCGGATGCCAGACTCACGGCGCTGCCCGGGGTTCGGATCGGCATAACGGCGGAAGCCCTTGAAGACTCCGCCCAGTCCGCCTCGGACAAAGTAGAGGTTGCCCTGCGCATCAACATACTGTCTGACAGGGTAGGCCGGGATCGCACGTTCCATATCCCCCAAGGCGGACAGCAGCCCCTCCACATACGTTCGGCACTCGTTTTGGAGTGTACGGATATTTTCAGCGCTCAAAAGCTCCGCACCGCGCAGCTGATACCGGGAGCCTTCGCGCTCATATACGCAGTTATAGGGGAGGAACAAAAACCCTTCTTGGACAGGGACGACCGTGCCGCCACCCTGCATATTATCGGAGAAGGGGTATTTCCAGATCAGCTGATTGCCAAACCGCTCGGTATAGGTATCGCGCACCTTGTCCAAGGTCGAATCAAGGGCGCCATACTTGTCCAGAATGGCTACCAGTTCGTCCTTGCGGTACAGACTGTTTCTATTGATTTCCAGACCCATGTACGGGAGTATGGGCTCTGCAATACCGGAAGGCGCAGTTAACTCCGTATCTGCGCTTGCACTGTCCGACGCCTGTTTATTTTTGAGTTCGTTCATTTCCAGCCTCCTCATTCGCTTCTTTGATTAGTTCCAGATACATTTTGTTCGTAGGCAGTCTGTTGACCGGCCGCATACCCAAGACTTTAAGCCCGGCTGCCTCCATAGCCTGATTCCGGCGTTTTGCTTCTGCCTCGTCAACAAAGTTACCGTACCAAAGGAAGTCCACACTGCCGTCCTGATGCTGGTATTTGACCTCCCACACTCGGATGCCATTTTCGCAGCACTTGCAAAAGCTGTTCCACCGATCCACAAGCGCTTGCCCAACCAGTATAGTTTCGATTTCCCAATCGTCACCGGATCTCCACGCTGCAAAGTCGGCATCGTGAGTGAGGTGGGGAAAATCCTCCGGGTAATGAGCATAGCCTTTCTCCCGTGCGGCCTGTCCCGGGATCGTGTTAATCTTAAACATGATGTCACCTGCCTTTAGTTCCAGTCAACGAGCAGGTGGCCAGCACTATCGCAGAGGGCATAGTCATGTTCTTCATCCCCGGCCTCAAAATCTGTGGGTGCAGCCGTGCGATTGAGTTCAGCCGCCTTCTCTATGGCCTGATCGTCATTATCGGCAGTAAAAGTGACTGCCACACGCTGGGTGCGTTCCATAGTAATGCAGTATTCCATTTTCAGACCTCCTCGTCTCTATTCAAATTTACTGATTCGTCCGTCAGCCGCTTGTATCACGATCATAGTCGTCAGCTTGAAGGGCCGTAAAAATGGTCTCCAAGTCTTTATGGGATATGGATGACTCCAAAAACTTCAGGCCCCGGCTGTCGAGGTTGGGTTCTCCAATGGCTTGGACTGGGGTAGGGCGGCCCAAAAAGCCGGTCAACCGTGTGGAGCATAACTCACTCAGCTGCGCCCATGTGTAAAAATGAGCCTGGCAGGAAGTTCCTGCTGGGCCTGGTGTTGGGAAAGTGAACATGAAAAGTCCCTCCTGATTAAATTATTGGTGGAAATGAGCATGGATAGTTACTTTGATCGCCTCCCGCAGATTTTCCGTATGGTCGCCGCCATTTCCGTTGTAGTGATGCCACCGCTTTTGGACATCAGCCAACAGTACTGCATCGTTGAGCATGGCCAACTGGCCATAGCCGTCAAAGCAGGGGTCGTCCTTGTCCAATTCGCTGATCTCGTCCTTCAGGTATGCCATCTGGACCTGGTTGTCTTTCGTGGTGCAGACCATATTGACTTCCTTCTCCGTCAGGGGAATAGTGACCAGTTGGCTGCCAAACGTGCGCCGGATGCAGAAGGGGCTGGGCGCGAGTGGGTTCCCCTCCACTATGGACCTTGCCAAGTCATCTGCGGCCTGAATTGTCATCATCCGGCCATCAAAATGCTCAGCCATCAGACTGGCAAGCAGCGTGTAGTCAATCCACCAGGAAGGACTTGCTGCTCTGTCAATACTGCCGTTCTGCTGGATCGTAAACCCGGCAGGGTCCGTGTCGGCATTGTTCGCCTCACATACGAAGGCGTCCAGACTCTCATAGCCGAACCCCAGCAGAATATCGGTCAGCGCCGGTTCATCATACTCGGCCATGAAGATGATCTGATGTACGAACTCCGCCTGCTGGCCATGCTTGTCGTGGGTGACGCGAACCACTTCGTAGAGATTGCCAAAGTCCAGACAGCGGACATAGCAGTAGTGGTCTGCGGCGTCGGAATAGGAGTTCCATGGGGATAGGAGAACTATTTGTTGCATAAAAAGATACCTCCAATCATTTTTTCGCTTGCGCCAGCGTTGAGAAATATATATAAAAACGCACACAGACGGGTATCTGTGTGCGTTGTGCCTGTCAGGGCGAATCGATTTGTTAGGCTGCAGAGCCAGAAAAACAAAAAAGTGCCATCTGCACGACTGCAAATGGCACTTTGATACACAGGTAACTATGCGCGCTTTCGTAGGCGGCTCTGATACTTTATGCCTGCATTATAACATTACAACGGTTATCCGTCAATGCTGTTCCCCAGAAAAAACGCTTGTCAGGATAGGAGTAAAGAGATATAATAGTTTTGTACAGTATCCGTAACCTGCTATCAGCGGTTTTAGTATCCGTGTTTCACAGCATCCAGAAGCCAGTAGGCCTTTGGATGCCTTTTTCTTACCCAGAACAATAGAACATCTTTGCCGGTTTGGCCACAAAGCGCACGAGCAGCGATGCCCGTGCGCTTTTTTATATATTCCCGCCCTGGCTGAGGGCAAAAATAATTTTGAAGGGAGTTGTGTTGGTAATGAAATCAGCTACAGAAAGCAGGAACATCCGCGCCATTATACTTGCGCATGGCCATGGCAAAGCGGCGTTTCCTGAGCGGGGTATCTGCTATGGCCGGTGGGTATAAGTATGGAAGCGGACAGCCTTTGCTGCCAGCGGTACCAGGCCGCAGGGGAACACCGCACATGGACCGTATCTATCTTCCGCAGCTGCTCCCCCTGGAGGAGTATGAAAAAATCATTGTTCTTTTCTCCGGTGGGAAAGACAGCCTGGCATGTGTCCTGAACCTTTTGGAGCGCGGCGTCCCCCGGGAGCGGATCGAGTTATGGAACCATGATATTGACGGAGGGCATCCAAACCGGAAGATGGACTGGCCTGTCACACAGGCCTATGTCCAGGCTGTTTCTGAGTATCTGGGCATTGTCCTTCGCACATCCTGGCGTGTCAACGGTTTTTGGGGCGAGGTGTACCGACTCGGCGCAAGTTGGCCAGTTCAGTATACTGAGCCGGATAGTGGCATCATCCGGGAATGCAAGCTGTCCGAGAAGCAGGTCCGCTCCGCACAACTGCGTGAGGCAATATTGAGCAGTGTGGAGTTGGCGGAGCTGGAACAGATGGGACACCGCATGAAATTCCCCGCCAAAAGCGGCAATCTGGCTACGCGCTGGTGCAGTTCCGTGCTAAAGATTATGGTTGCCGACTCCGTAATCCGCAACGTGGAACTGGACGAGCTAAAGCAGATAGGCGATTGCAGAAGGTTTCCCGCAAAAGGCGGTATCTCCAGTGGTCGTTACTGCAGTCCCAACCTCAAGCGCGAGGTGGCAGACGCCCTGATCCGCAGTATGGACGGTCTCCGGGCGGACGGTGAGCGTATGAAGTTTCCGGCAAAATCCGGATGCCATCAGGGAAGGTGGTGCTCCGGTGCGCTCAAAGCACAGGTGGAGGATAAGCTGTATTCCCACATTGAGGATACTGTAGCGGACACAAAGCTGCTTATTATCTCGGGAGAACGCCGGCAGGAGAGCGCTGGACGCTCCAAATACAACGAGATGGAGATCCACCGCACAAATGCGACCGCCAGGGCCCACAGGTTGGTTCACCAATGGCGCAGCGTTATCGACTGGGACGAGGCCCAGGTCTGGGAGATCATCAAGCGGTGGCGCATTGCGCCCCATCCCTGCTACGCTGCCGGATGGAACCGCTGTTCCTGTGCTATGTGTATCTTCAGCCTGCCCAGGCACTGGGCAGGTATTCGGGAGCTGTTCCCAGACTGGGTCAGCTCTGTAGAGGAGGACGAACGGATCCTGGGATTCACGCTGGATAATAAGGTAACTCTGGCGGAGTACATTGGAGATGCGGAGAGCTGTGTATGCCATGACGATCCCAAAGCTCTCTTTCAATTAACCCGCGGAGTGTTCTCACTGGATGATGTAGAGCAGTCCGAGTGGGTATTGCCGGCGGGCGCCTTTCAAGGTGCGGCGGGCGGCCCCTGTTAGCAGTCTGGCAAAGGGGAGCAAAATCTGCTTATCCAAAGGTGTCCGGAAATCATGAATTTAGGGACAATTTCATATCAAAATAAGGAGGAACTGTTGTGGAACGTATTAGAGAAGTACTTGCCGCTCAGGAACGATATTGGCGGTGCTATGGAGGCCCAAGCGAAGAAGATCACTCACTGAACGACATGAACAGGGATTTGATTGAGGCGATGAACGGCCACTATGGTCAGGTATATGTTGGCTCAATAAATGGTGATCTTGTTTTGGCACAATACAATGGCGAAAAAATCTACAACTTTGCTTATGACTTCTGTGTGCCTCAATATGATGCAGAATTAGAAACGCTTCTTCGGCAATGGAAAGGAAAGCATAAGGTATGCCAGCTGGAGGCGATCCATGCGCGGATTCGGAAACTGAATGGGCACCTCCTCATTTGGGTATGACTCGGCCAGAAGGTGGAGCAGTCCAAGTGGGTATTACCTGGACAAATTGTGCATTGCTGCCGCGCTGAAAAGGTATCCTTGCAAAATCAAAGAAAAAAGCATATAATAAAAGAAACAAAGGAGGGCAAAAAAATGCCGACCACGATTACGCCCCTGTCCCAACTTCCACTGTCTGACGATTTTATGTTCGGAGAGGTCATGCGGCAGCCCGAGGTGTGCCGGCTTTTCCTGGAATGCCTGCTGGAGAAGGAGATCGCCCGTATTGAATACATCAATAAGCAGGAGGATATGTCGGACGATGTTTCCGGGCATGGTATTCGGCTGGATGTCTATCTTAACGATGCCGCTGGCACCCACTACGATATTGAGATGCAAAAAACCAGCAGCCGGGGGTTAGAGCGCCGCATTCGATACTATCAGGGGGGCATTGACCGGCGATGCCTGGGCAAAGGGCTTGATTACACGGACCTGCCAGAGAGTTATGTGATCTTTGTCTGTGATTTTGACTATTATCACGCTGGTTTGGCCCGCTATGAGCGTGTAAGCTGTATCGACGGCCGTGAGGACATCATCTATGATGACGGCAGCCACGCGATTATCTTGAACAGCCGCTATCAGGAAGGCAACGCGCCTGCGCCCATTTTGGAGTTTTTGGATTATGTCCGAACCAACAATGACCAACTCCAGCTGTCAAGTGAGCTGGTACAAAGAACCAAGCAGGCCGTACATACCGTGCGCAGCGACCGGACGAAGGAGGTATCTTATATGACATGGGCAATGAAAACCAGAGATTTGCTGAGACAGGGTCGCGAGGAAGGCCGTGAGGAGGGCCGCGAGGAGGGCCGCAAGGAAGGCCGTGAGGAGGGCCGCGAGGAAGGCCGCGAGGAGATGCGGGAAACTGGCATCAAAGCGCTTGTGGTCACACTGAAGAGACT
>OFGQ01001034.1_pt1 | contig 19828 bp, 23 predicted proteins | sample 1521791 | NCBI WGS metagenome assembly OFGQ01 (sample SAMEA3504116, study PRJEB24116) | mouse gut metagenome | biome: mouse gut; feature: mouse-associated habitat; material: faeces | place: Denmark | collected 2011 | reverse complement strand
CGGAGCGGGAGTCCTTTATATATGCAGAACAATGCGGATGACACCGATGACCGCCAGATGAGCGGGGTAGAAGGCGTAGAAAAACCATCTGGGAATTTTGATGCCGGTATGGGTGGGCAGATAGATGGGGATGACGGACAGCATCCCGAAGATGGTCCAGTTGACTGCGTGTCCTGCGATCATCAGGGATTTGGGGTCCTCCGGATATCCGTTCCACAGAGCGGGGAGCCACGTCAGAACGTAGAGCACGGCCCCCAGGGCGGGCCGTCCGCTCCAGCCGAACACCGGGTATTGGGGAAACGGATTCCCGTCCACATGGTCGATCAGATAGGTCAACCCTCCAGTTTTTGTCTCCGGGCCTCCTGCCAGGAGTCCTGGAGGGACTGCCGGAAGTCTCCGTCGGTGAGGGCGCGGTAGAGCAGCGCGGAAATCAGTCTGGCGCCGCCGGCGATGGCCTGGTGAGCGGCGGGGCAGGTGATGACCGACTCGAACTCCGGCGTATGGAGGGGGTGAAATTCCGGGCAGATGGGCAGCAGAGGCTGGACAGTGGGACAGCGATAGCTGACATTGCCCACATCGGAGGAGCCGTTGGGAGGCATGACCGGGCTGTGGGCTACCCCCAGTTCGTCCATGATGGACAGGACTGCCGACTCCAGTGCGGGCACCCGGACCATGTCGGCAAAACTGGCAAAACCCTCAGTAAAGGAGACCTGGCAGTCCAGCGCCATGGCCGCTCCCTGTGCGCACTTCCGGACAATTTCGTCCATGGCCTTCAGTTTCCGGGCGGAGTCGGTGCGGAACTCCAGCCGGACTTCCGCCCGGTCGGGGATGATGTTGGGGGCCTTGCCGCCGTCGGTGAAAATGCCGTTCAGGCGGATGTCCGGCGTAAAGCACTCCCGGCGGGCGTCCGCCAGGTCAAGAAATTTCCGGGCAGCGGCCAGGGCGCTGTGGCCGTCCCAGGGAGCCCCCGCCGCGTGGGCCGCCTGTCCCCGGAATTCCACCAGATAACAGGTCAGGCTGAGCACGTCCATGTCGGCTGTCCCCGTCCCTCCGCTCCAGCTGTGGACCATCGCCGCCAGCGCCATACCGTCAAAGACTCCCTGGTCCGCCATCCCAACTTTGGCACCGGCCTCCTCCTCCGCAGGGGTGCCGAAGACGTGGACCTGTCCCTGGAATCTGTCCCGCAGTTCCGCCAGCGCCAGCGCCGCCAGCACCGCCATGGAACCGTGGACGTTGTGTCCGCAGGCGTGGCCCAGCCCGGGCAGGGCGTCGTACTCCACCAGAATGGCGGCGGAAGGGCCGTCTCCGTTGTCCAGCACGGCATGGAATCCGGTGGGATAGCCCAGATAGGGATACTCCACTTGATAGCCGGCCTGTTCTAGAAGCGATACAATCTTTTGGCTGGAGCGAAACTCCTGGTCGGGAAGCTCCGGGTGGGCGGCCAGATCATCGCTGAGCGCAATTGCAGCGGCATGATTCCGCTCTACCGCCTGGGTGAGAAAGGATGGAATTCGCTGTTGATCCATAGTGATTTCCTCCGTAAACCGTAAAATTTTTGCAGGATGATGTTTAAATATAGCATAGACTGGATGAACTGGCAATGAAATTTATGGAACTTTTAAAAATGGGGGCAAAATGAAAGGGCTGAACGCCGCCCAGGGGAAAACTGTCTCAGGAACCGGTATGCCCGGCATTCCCCTGACAGTGTGCCCCATGGACGATGCGTCCAGCCCGCCTATGCGCCTGTTTTAATCCGTGAGAAAATGTCTGTTTGGAAAACGTTACTTCATGCCGTTCTCATAGGACTCGATCATCTTTTTGACCATCTGGCCGCCCACGGAACCGGCCTGCTTGCTGGTCAGGTCGCCGTTGTAGCCCTGCTTCAGGTTGACGCCCACCTCCCTTGGTGTGCCTACCCCAACTTAAAAGGCCACTTTTTACTATTTTCTTCAAGCTGTTTCGGCATAGCGCCAATTTTATCGGCGTTTTTTTGTGCGATTTCCATAAGCAAAACCTTTTTAAGATGGAGACATACCTGTTTTTTATGAAGCGGGTACATCAACCTGTTCCTCTTGGATTTCCGGCTCGATTTCGCCGATAAATTTGTAGAAGATGCGCACGCTCTGGCGGTAGGGCTGGTTGGCCCGGGCGGGGATCCTGTGGCTGCCGTCCTCATAAACCTTGGGGCCAATCTCGATTCGGTCCACAAAGGTGACCAGCGTGTCCCGGTCCAGTTCGTCCAGATGGGTATAGGACCGGGCCAGCTCAAAGAATTGCGTGTAGCGATCCGCCATCTGCTGGGCGGGGCTGGGGGCGCTCAATTCCTCCAGCGTGGCTTTCAGTCCAGCGGATTCCCGCTCCAGGTCGCCCACCATGCGGCTCAATCTGTCATCATCCAGCTTACCCGCCGCGTTGTCGGTATACAGCTTGGTGACAATCTTGTCGATGGTAGCCACCCGGGCCTCCGCCCGCTCACGCTTCATCTTCCGGGCCTGGAGGTTTTCCTTACTCCCTACACGACGAGCGGCCTCCTGTGCCAACTCCTCAATCTCCTGATCACTGAGGGCCAGCAGGCTATTCAGGTCCTGGCGTACCAGTTCCATCAGATCGGCGTAGCGGATGCGCACTCCCTCACAGGGCTCCGGGATGTCCTGGCGCTGGTGGGTGCAGGAGAGATACCAATACTTCTCCCGCTCCCCCTTGTACACCGTGCCGCAGGAGCACAGCGAGTAACCACACCGGGCACATACAGCAATACCGCCGAAGATGCTTTTCCGCACATGGTCGTAAGCCCGATAGTTCCGGGTACCCCGGCCCAGATTTTCCTGAGCCCTCTGAAACAGGGCCTTGTCCACGATGGGCGGATGGGTGTCCTCTGTCACCGCCCAGCTGTCTCTCGGGACAGCCACCTTCTTCTTGGACTTGACGCTGACCTTTTTGCTCCGGCCCAACAGGGTGTGCCCCAGGTACACCGGGTTTTTCAGGATGCGCTTCACCGTGGTGTAGTTCCACACATCTGAGGCCCGGGCCGCCCCCTCCTCGCTGAACTCGTCCCGGTACAACACCCGGTATTTCAGCGGTGGGATGATGCCATCGGCGTTCAGGTCCAGGGCGATCTTCCGGGAGGAGTCCCCCGCCGCCGCCCGCCGGAAAATACGCTCCACCACCGGGGCGGTCATCTCATCCGGAGCCAGACGGTGCCGGTTTTCCCGGTCCTTGCGGTAGCCGTAGGGCGGGCAGGCGCAGTACTGGCCGCTCTCCCGCTTGCTTCTCAGCACGTCCTTCACCTTCCGGGAGCCGTCCCGGAGGTAGACCTCGTTCATGGCGAACAGAAATGGGGCCATGATGTTGTCGTGCTCCGTGTCGAAGTTGTCCGCGATGGCGATATACTGGATGCCGTGCTCCGGGAAGAACTGCTCGGCGTAGTAGCTGGCCTCCCGCATATCACGGCCCAGGCGGCTGAGGTCTTTCGTGATAACCAGGTTGGCTTTGCCCTGCTCCAGCTGTTTCAGCATCTCCTTGAAGCTAGGGCGGTTAAAATTACCGCCGGAGTAGCCGTCGTCCACAAATTCCCGGACGAGAGTGATGTTGTTCTGCTTGCAGTAGTTCTGCACGATCATGCGTTGATTGGTGATACTGGACGATTCCCCGCCCTGGGCCTCCTCGTTGGACAGCCGCAGGTAGGCAAAGCCCAGTGTGAATCTGCCGGTTTTCATGCTCGCCTCCTCCGGTGAACCGGCCCACTGACTTGATTATACCTCATGGCCGTCGCCTCCGTCAACGCTCTGGTCGATTGGCATATTCTGGGCAAGACGCTCCGCCATTAACTCAGAGAGGGGACGTGTACCCTGAAAGACCCGCCGCAGTTCGTAGGTGACCTGACCCATGGTAATGGTCTGCTGTTCCATTACATCGCCTCCAAGGGTATTCTGCGCCGGAACAGAGGCGTTTATCCCACTATTTCCCATCCGCACCGTCCTTTTGGACAGAGGCCAGGTAGCCCCGGGTGACGTCAGGCCGTTCATGGCCCAGTAGCTGGGAAACCCGCAGACTGGCACTGAGGGGACTCATGCCGCTGTCGATGGATTCCTGATAGGTCCGAGCAGCGTAGCTGTGGCGCAGGCCGTGGTGGGTCATGGGACGGGTAGAATCCTCATCCTGAATTTGGGGCCTTACTTTATAGATGTATTGCTGGAGTCGGGCAATGGCAATATCAGTAGGCACGCCGTCCGGGACAAACAGCTTGTGTCCTCGGGACGTGACAGCCAGCAACTTTTTCAGTTCAATGGAAATACTTTCGTTGATGGGTACGGTGCGAACCTTGCCTCCCTTGCCCTTGACAGTGATGGCATTTTCCCGGAGGGCCTGTTCGGCGATGGCCGTGTCAATACGGAAGCACTCATGGATACGCAGTCCAGCGTACCAGGTCAGGCAGGCGATGGCGGCAAAATCCTCATGGCCGTCCGACATACAGGTCGCCAGAAAGCGATGGAACTCCCGGACGCTCCAGGTACGATCCACACCGCCAAAGCGGCGACACTCCAGTTCTACCGCCAAATCGTCGTTGGAGGGCAGACGGTATTTCGTCCGCTCCATCTTGTCGTGGAAAAAGCGGATGGCCGCCAGATCGGTCTTGATGGTGGAGGCGGATTTTCCTCGCTCCTGCATATAGAGAACGTAAGCGGTCAGATGCTTGCCGTTGATATTCGCCAGCTTTTGAAGACGATATTCCTCGGACAGGAACCTGCAGAACCGCTGCATGGCCTCGTAATACCGCTCCTTGGTACGGAAGCTGCCTTGGCGGTTGTGCCGGGCGACCTTGTCCAGTTGGATGACAAGAGTTTGATAGATACCGGGATTTCGCGTTTTTATTCTCATAGCATTGCTCCTTATTTTTACAGATGATGTTCAAATGGGCATGGTCTGCCCAGTGGCATAGACAGCTGTTTCTGCCCGATTTCTGATAAAACAGACCATTTTCCCCGTTGTCTCTGCCGCTGAAAGCCCTGAAATTGCAGGACTTTGAGGTCAATGAATATTGAGCGGAGAGCGTCTGTCTCTGTTTGGAATTGTACGATGGTGAGTACGATACAGCATAGGGTGACTGCACCCTGCCCACATTGGGCCGCTGTGGACACGAACCGCTCAACTCGGCTGCGGCATAGGCCGTGTGTGTCCTGTGACCCCTCCGGCTGGAATCGTGAGGTGTGCTGCTCTCACGCTACCGGACCGACGCGGCGTCGGAGATCGTGAGAGGTGAGGCCGCTGCTACTGGCCTCCGAGGTTATACACCTTGTACCCCCGCAAACCCTAAAGCGGGGAGGGTATGGCAGAGCTGACCTGTGTGGCATCCTGTTTTCCTGACTGACGGCTGGCAAAGCCATCAGCTGCGCTGGAGTATAAAAACATCTGAAAATACAAAAAAGAGTACGAAAAGTCATCTAAACCTTTCGTACTCTCATCAGAGTACAAGTATTCTTTCATTTTCAAGCCGCAGGCCCAAGTCGTTCTCCGGTAAATACCGGCAAGTTGGAAATCTGAAATTCAGCCAATGGGCATAGTACGCCCCTTAGAGCGCCCCCAATCAGCTGAAGCGTACAACCTTAACAACGTATGCAATGCAGCTCTTACGTCTGCCGACAGGCCAATGGCCTACCCACGGACTTTCACCGTGACGCACAAACAATCAATTACAAATTGGATGATACCACAAGATATCCTGCGTGTCAAGAAAGATTTTCTATATATCGTGTTCTCTTTTGAGATTTCCGTACAAAGACACAAGATATGCTAATACGTAGATAATACGGCGTTAATACGTATAATTGGAGGCCTCATTGTACCTATACGTATTAACGCCGTATTATTTCCGCTTTACGGAATCTGGGCCTGTCTTAATACGCATTTTATGCAGTTCTTATACGCATAAAATGAAAATGGCCTTGGTTATGCGTATAAAGTGGTATCGTAAGGCGGAGTTTATACGCATAGCATTTGTCCCTCAAAAGGCAAACAGCTCTACAGTTCTGCACTCGCAGACCCGCAGAGCTATTATTCATCGGGACATACTCCGCGATGTCCTCTAGACGGCAGTCCAACACCTAGCATAACTTGTTCAGCGTCTTTGTTTCCGTGTTGTCATTGGCCCGCAGACATCGGACGGTCTTACTATCAATGCCTCACTTCTCTCTGAGTTGGTAGGTAGAGCCACCTTTTGCCTTCAGCACGTTCCACAGCTTATCAAAAAGAATCGTGACCTCACCCCCTGATTGACCAAACAGTATGGGGGTTATAATCTCCAGTGTTAAAAAAATATATCCCCCATATTGAATGACAAGTTGGATGCCAATCACTATGATTGAGCGGTGTTGTGCGTTCACCGGCCACCATCCGTGGAAATTTCCTTGAGGCTATAAAGAGGCTAATGTTTGGTACTCTGAAAAAGGCACTTGCCGGAGATATTGCCAAGCTGGTGGACGCCGGATATACGGACTTCTTCTCCGGCATGGCAGAGGGGGCTGATGATGTTGTGTATGTGAGCCGGGAATGCCATGACAGCTGTATGTTGGAGCGCAACCGCTATCTGGTCGATTACGCCGCCTGCCTGCTGGCTATCTACAACGGCGAGTGGCGGTGTGGAATAGCGACGACGGTGAGGTATGCCAGGAAGATGGGGAGGGAGGGTATTATACTCAATCCAGTCTGAGGGATTTTTTCTAAAGTTGAAATGTGCCGTTGTTCGGGCAAACGTACGAGAAGTGGCTCATCCAGAAGTAGTTTTCGTATAATCGGAAACACGCCTATCAAGCAAAGAATCTGATGGGCATGTCTTTTCTCTATTTCGTGTACTTTTCAGATATGCATTATCTCTATTATTCCCTTTGTATATCCTACGCTATCTTATGTTCAAAAAACGAACCGCCATTTTGCGCATGTTTGTCTTTTGTTTGTCCAATAAAAACAAACAGAAAATATCCGAACTCTATTTACAAGACTTCTTTTGGGGTATATAATTATCATAATACGAGTCGACGCAAGTGATAAAGAAAGGAAGTACCAAATGAGTAGCGCAGCTTTTGTTTTCCCTGCGGTAAAAGGAATCCAAGCACAGCGAGAATACTATATATCTATGGTGCCTCTGGATGTCATGACAAAGATTTTCCAATTTGCCGATGAAGAACTGCCTCCCGAAATTAGAGCGCAGCGGGTTTTGAACAAGGCTCGTATTCCCGAAATCAGGGATTACATATTATCCAACCCGGAGAGCTATGTGTTCTCCGCTTTGACTGTATCCGTAGATGGAGAGATGGAATTTCAAGCGGTCAGCGAGAATACGCCACAGATTGGGACTATTGACATCTCTATGACCTCCCGATTTTTAATCAACGATGGCCAACACAGACGAGCAGCTATTGCTGAAGCAATAAAGATCAACCCAGTTCTAAAAAACGAACATATCTCCGTTGTGTTCTACCGGGATGAGGGATTGTTTCGCTCTCAGCAGATGTTCTCTGATTTGAACCGTTATGCAATAAGACCCACTAAGTCGATCAACATTCTCTTTAACTCTCGTGAAGAATCTTCAATTATCGCAAAGCGGATCATCGAAGAAGTTGATGTATTCAAGGGATTGGTTGAAAAAGAGCGCACTGCAATTTCCAATCGTTCCAAGGCTCTGTTCACCCTCAGCGCAATATGTACAGCAACCAATGAACTGCTCATCGGGTTTAATCTCCCCCTGCAGGAAAAGGTTGACCTTGCTAAGCAATATTGGAGTATGGTGGGCAAGTATATCACTGAGTGGAATGTAGTCAAAACCGGTGAGGTGAAGTCAGCAGACATCCGCAAGGATTACATCTGCTCGCTCAGTATCACACTTGTTGCGTTGGGCTACGCCGGAAATGCCATCATTCAGCAAAGTTCGGATACATGGGAATCGCATTTGAAGAAACTTGCCGATATTGATTGGCGGAAAACAAATCCCGATTGGGAAAATCTCGTATTTGTAAACGGCAGAGTTGCAGCAAACAGGTCAACTCAGAAGGCTATGTCAAGCTATATGCGAGAAGTATTGACGGGAACGGCAGGTATTAACAATGGCTAACCTAACAAAAGAAGATATTAGATCGGTTATAGAGATCATTAAGGAACTGTATCTGGAGGATATGATTCCTTGGATTTGCGGATATAGCGGCGGTAAGGATTCTCCCGCCGTTGTTCAGCTTGTGTGGTACGCCCTCCAGGAACTGCCCAAGGAAAAGCTCAAAAAGATTGTACATGTTATCAGCACAGATACTTTAGTAGAGTCTCCTGTGGTTGCAATTTGGGCAACAGAATCCCTCCAGAAAATGGAACAGGAGGCAAAGGAGCAGGGTCTGCCCATTGTTCCCCACAGACTCACCCCCGCAACAACGAATACTTTTTGGGTTAATCTAATTGGGCGGGGATACCCTTATCCTCGCAGGGACTTCCGCTGGTGTACTGACAGAATGAAGATTGATGCTTCTAATCGCTTTATCAAGAGTATTCTCGATGCCGAGAGTGAGGCTATCATGGTACTTGGCTCCCGAAAAGCTGAAAGCGCTGTCCGTAAAGCTGTCTTGGAAGGATACGAGAAGAAGCGTTACAGAGCGCATCTTAGTCCGAATGGTTCTTTCCCAAACTCCTATGTGTTCACGCCCATAGAAAACTGGTTGAACGACAATGTTTGGCAGTATCTTGTCCAAGTCCCGAATCCCTGGGGACATTCCAACAAGGATCTGCTTGCAATGTACAGCGGAGCCTCTGCAGATGGTGAATGTCCTCTCGTGATTGATTCCTCCACGCCAAGCTGCGGCAACAGTCGTTTTGGATGCTGGGTTTGCACGATGGTTACTGAGGATAAATCTATGGCCGCCATGATTCAGAACGACGAAGAAAAAGCATGGATGCTTCCAATGCTTGAGTTCCGTAACGAAATTGCCGGGCATGGCGATTGGCAGACAGACCGAAACCGCCGTGATTTTCGCAAGAGAGATGGCCACCTACAATGGCACAACAACCGCCTTGTTCATGGCCCATACACAAAAGAAACTCGTGAGCATTTTCTCCGAAGATTACTTGAAGTTGAAAGACTTGTTCACGAAATTGGCCCGGACGAAATCAAGGATGTTTCTCTGATTACTATGGAAGAACTCAAGTTTATACGACAGCTTTGGCTTGATGAGTTCCACGAGTTCGACGATTCGCTGCCCAGGATTTACGAAGAAGTAACTGGCAAGAAATATTCAGACGGGATCATCAGTAAAAACAAATATTTTGGAGCGCCAGAAGCAGAACTGCTTAAAGAGGTCTGTGCTGAACTTTATCCCGATGAACAGCTACTTGCAGAAATGCAAAGAGCACTTCTGGATATTGAAGCCAAGGCTGCTGCCATTTCCAATAAGCGCAATGTTATTCTAAATTTTGAAAAGGAAATCAAAAAGGCGTTCTACCGAGATGAGGCCGATGCAGAGGCTATCGCATCTACCCGTGCTCATAGAATCTCCGGCATCATAGATGAGGCCAGTCCTGATGATTTCGTGGATTGAGGTGAGTGAACGTGTATTTTACGAAAGTTGAACTGCATAATTTCGGTATATACAAGGGCACTCATGAGATGTGCCTTACTGATCAAATCAGCTATCGGAATATTACACTGATTGGTGGTTTGAACGGCAGAGGCAAAACTACCTTCCATGATGGCATTTTAATTGCCCTCTATGGCAAACAAGCATTGAAATACATACAGGAAAAAGCCCGGTCATACGATAAGCTGCTGCTTGACCATATCAACAAACATGCCACCGATGATGAGACTTATGTTGCGGTGTCCTTATGCCTGGGCGATGGTACATCCCTGCGTGTGAAACGCACATGGACAGCAAAGGGCAAAAAGGTGGAGCAACAGACTATCGTTGAAAAAGATGGCGTGGTCGATAAGTACCTTGGCGAGAGTTGGAGCTATTACATTGAAGAGCTCCTTCCCTTTGGTATCGCCCGTTTTTTCTTCTTTAACAATGAGAAGATCACACAGCTTGCCGATGACACATCCTTTGAGCAGATTAAGAGTTCAATCAAATCTGCGATTGGCATTTCTTCTATTGAGAAAGCCATTGAACATACTGATGAGGTTATTCGTCGCAAGAAAAACGCCCTTGCTGCCTTTGAGAGCAGCGAAGAGAATGTAGGTTATCAAGAGGTGGAGCGGCAGATTACCGACATTGATGCCCGTCTTGCCGAGGCCACTAAGCAAGCAAACGCATTGGAACGCAAATGTGAGACCTTAGCGGCAACGCTTGAAGCAAAGGAAAAAGAGTTTTGGTCATCTGGTGGTGATTTGAGCCGTAACCGAGATTCAATCAAGCTGGAGATGCAGAAGATCTCTTCCGAGGTTAAGAGAGTTCAAGAGGAAATCATGCAGATGGCTGTGGACGCTTCTACCCCTCTGTTTATGTGCCGCAGCTTAGTTTCTCAGTCCTATGACAAGGAAATTTCTTCTCAGCAATCCGAAGCAAGGCTATACTCTGACAAAATCATTTTGAATCTCCATCAGCAAATTCTTGAAAAACTCGTTAAGTGTGGGCTGAGCCAAGCAGATCTCAGAACAGTTCGAGACATTATCAATGAAGTCTTGGTTGGGCATACCTCCGCAGGTGCAACAACTGAAACTGTAAAGAATATGTCTGCGACAAGCATGATGCTCTACCAGCGGCTGATTGGAGAGGTGTTCCAGAATGTCACACAGAGGATTGGTACGCTCGTAAACCATGTAGATGCCCATGAGAGTGAACTGATGAGCCTGGATGCACACCTAGGCGCTGCAGACGAAAAGGCCTTGGCTATGCAGCTCTTCGATGCGCTCAAATCCATCGAAGCGGAAAAAGCCCTTGCTGATGCTGAGTATCAGCGTCAACTGGAATCTATTGAGAGTTTGAAGCGCCAGAGGGAAATCCTTGTATCGAAGCGTATTCAGCTGATTAAAGCTATTGCTGAAAATGAGCACACAAATGATGATAATGCGCGTATCGTAAAGTACGCCGCAATGTCTATCGAGATTCTACAAGAGTTCAAGGTTCGCCTACAGCGTGAAAAGGTAGCCAAGCTGTCCAGCACAGCGACGAACTGTTTCCTTGAGCTCGTCGAAAAGGACTCCCTGGTAAGCAAAATCAAGATTAACCCCACCAGCTTGGATGTTACGATTTTTGACTTGGACGGCAATGAGCTTCTGAAGAGCCAGCTTTCTGCCGGTGAACAGCAGATGTTCGCAGTAGCTATTGTTTGGGCTTTGGCCCTGACTTCTGGATACAAAGCTCCTGTTATCATCGACACGCCAATGGCCCGTTTGGATTCTTCTCACAGAGCCAACTTTGTAACCAAATATCTGCCTGCAGCAAGCTCACAGGTAATGGTACTGTCTACGGACGAAGAAGTTTATGGTCGTTACCTCGATCTTATCCGAGACAATGTGGTTGATTACTATACGCTCCTTTACCGTGAAGAGGAACAGTGTACCTCGATTGTTCACGGTTATTTTGGGGAGGTGTAATCCATGATTGTAAAGCATTTCAAGTTATCACAACCCGAAAAAGACAGGCTTATCCGCATCAAGGCCAGAACCGGCATTCAGAACTGGAATGTTTTGTGCCGGTGGGCACTCTGTTGGTCATTGTCTGAGCCGTCTGTGCCCGGTGGCGTCGACCCCTTATCTGATAGCAATGTTGAAATGGATTGGTCTACCTTTGCCGGTGAATACTCCGAAATATACGAGGCTATTATCCGGCAGCGGTGCATCAATGATGGCATTGGTGATGATGAAAAGACCTTGGCAAAATATTTCAGACTCCATTTAAACAGAGGTATTAACCATTACAGCACAAAGGATCTTCTGAAAAACTGCTCCGATCTTCTCAAATCTGTTCTTCCGAAGGAGAAAGCATAATGGCTGTTTATCTGGACTACAACGCTTCTGCTCCAATAGACGAAAGAGTTTTGGAGAGAATGGTTGAAGTGTATCGCTCTCACTATGGCAACGCAGACAGCAGAACGCACATCTTTGGCACAGATGCCAAGGAGATTGTGGCCTCTGGAAGAAAAACCATTGCAGAGATTCTGGCCGTGGACAGTATGGATGTGTTTTTTACTAGCGGCTCCACCGAGAGTAATAACATGGCCATCCTTGGTTTGCTCGACTATGCGCTTGAGAGTGGACGAAACCACTTCATCGCAACATCCATTGAACACAAGTCCGTTTTGGAGGCTATGAAGCATTTGCAGGAAAAGGGCTGTGTCGTGGACTTTGTTTCCCCGGATACCTCTGGACGCATCAAAACGGAGCAGATTCTCAGCCTTGTTACCGACAAAACCCTGCTTGTTTCAATGATGCACGTCAACAGCGAAACCGGCGTTATTCAGCCGATTGAAGAGGTCGGCGCAGCATTGGAAGGGACAAAGGCATACTTCCATGTTGATGCCACACAAGGCTTTGGTAAGCTTAATGATAGCCTGCGAAAGGCCAAGTACAATATGATCAGCATCACCGCCCACAAGCTTAGTGGCCCCCAGGGTGTTGGCGCATTTGTCATGCGACGTGACCGCACATATAGACGGCCTCCCATCAAGCAGCTTATGTACGGAGGTCAGCAGGAACGTGGTTATCGTCCGGGCACTACGCCGGTTGCTTTGGTTGCAGGCTTCGCCCTCGCAGCAGAGCTGTGTGACAAAGATGCTACTGTCCATATGGAAAAGTGCAGGGCGATTAAGCAAAGCTTTCTGGATGCGGTACAGGGCCTGAACTACACTTTGAATGGAGATCAAGAATACTGTTTACCGTCTACAATTAACATCAGCTTCCACGGTGTTGATGCAGAAGGTATCTTCCTTGCTATGAAAGAAGATTATGCGTTCTCAAACGGCTCGGCATGCAACTCCGGCAACCATGCACCAAGCTATGTACTAACAGCTATGGGGCTTGATGAAGCACGAGTGAGTGAAGCAATTCGTATTTCCTGGAGCCACGATACAAAGGTCAATTTTTCAGCATTAGTTAATTATGTTAAATCTATGACCGAATAAAACCGAGACCCCATAAAATTCCGTGTAAACGACAAACTTAGACAGATTAAAAATCTTCGACTCAGTCAAGAATGGAAATAACAACCAATTCAAGAAGGAGTCGAAGAAAATGAACGCAGCACCGCAGGAATTACTGAAAGAGTATGTCAAAAGTCAGCATTTCACCAGCACCACGGAGATCATGACGGCAATGAAGGAGATGTTCCGGGACGTGGTTCAGACAGCCATGGAGGTAGAGCTGGACGAGGAACTGGGGCGGGAGCGCTGCCAGCGAGCGGAGGCGTTGGAAACGGCGCCCAACTACCGCAATGGGTACTCCCGGAAGACGGTGAAGACACAGCTGGGGGAGATAGAGATCAAGGTTCCCCGGGACCGGAACAGCAGCTTCGAGCCAAAGATTATCGGCAAGTACAGCCGGAACGCGGACGGGATGGAGGAGAAGGTCATCGGCCTCTACGCCAGCGGGATGAGCCAGCAGGACATCGCCGAACAAATCAAGGAACTGTACGGCGTGGAGATATCCCCGGAACTGGTGACGAAGATCACGGAGAAGATCATGCCGGAGGTAACGGCGTGGCAAAACCGGCCGCTGGAAGCGGTCTATCCCTTCGTCTTTATGGACGCCATCCACTACAAGGTGAAAGAGGATCGCCGCTATGTGACCAAGGCGGCATACGTGGTCTTGGGCATCACCATGGACGGCAGAAAGGACATCCTTGGTGTGTGGATCGGGGAGCATGAGAGCAGCAAATTTTGGCTTTCTGTGCTGAATGACCTCAAATCCAGGGGAGTTTTGGATGTATATCTGTTCTGCACTGACGGGCTGTGCGGCATGATGCAGGCCATCCAGGCGGTGTATCCGAACAGCCGTTTACAGCGCTGCATCGTCCACCAGATCCGTTCTTCCACTCGTTTCGTCAGCTGGAAGGACATCAAAAAAGTAGTGGCTGATCTGAAGAAAATTTATACCGCTGTGACTCTGGAGCAGGCAGAATACGCCCTGCTCCAGTTCGGGGAAACATGGCGGAAACAGTACCCCTCCTGTGTGAAAAGCTGGGAGGAAAACTGGGAAGTCTTAAGCACCTTTTATGAATACCCGCCGGAGATTCGGAAAATCATATACACGACCAACATCATTGAAGGCCTGAACCGCCAGTTCCGGCAAATCACGAAAAACAAGCCCAGCTTCACCAGCGATGATTCCCTGCGCCGGATGCTCTATCTGGCCGCCCAGCGCATCACGAAGCGCTGGCGGACCATGTGCTCGAACTGGGACTTGGTCCTTACCCAGCTCCAGCTCATGTTTGCGGACCGGGCCGTTGGCTGAGCCCTCCCTTTAGAATATCCCGGCAAACCGGACGGCATTCACGCTTTCGGCGCGCATACCGCCCGGCCCGCCGGGATGATGTGTTAGGAAGGGCTTCAGCCATCATTCTACTCTGTTTTCACTGCTCCATACTTGACTTTGTCGAATCTCGCTTACACAAGATTTTACGGAGGGCCAATTACCGCTTAAATCGAAATCATTTTGCGCATAATTGCTATACTGATAAATTGGAGAAATACCTTGTTGAAAGTTATGTTCGCTATCAAAAAGAATTGGTAATTTCCCCTTTGTACTCTTTTGCACTATTGACATGAATGGTTATCGCATTTAATCTATATGACATTTTTGTCCTCCTAATATTTTTCTATTGTTCCGCTATATGAATATGATTTTTCCAGTAGTATTCCTCTCGCTCCCATTGTAAAAGCAATATTGCTGCTTCTGATAGACAACAATTCCATACCGATTTGCAAATCAAGAAATTTCATCATTTCTTGATTTAACTTGATAACACCGTTTTCGGAAATTGATACCCAACAATAAGAGCGTCCTTTATAGGGTACAAACTCTCCCTCTGCTGTGTGATAGTTTTGCAAGTTTGGATTATCAGTAAGAATGTGTCCTAATTTGGACGGTTCCAGCAATCCTTTTCTCGTTACACAAAATCCGCCTGTAACTTTACTTCCAGTAAATAAAAAAACTTTACCCTCTGCCCCGGCGTTGTACTCTGCAACTGCCTGTGTCGGAAAACAAACCGACAAATCGTGTTGTATTTGCGATTTACCAAAAATAAATTTGCCGCCTTTATTCATCTGTGGCATGAATATCAACCTCCTTTACACTTTTCATTTTAGAATTGATATGGTATAATACTGGTGTGAATGAGAAGTACTCCATATATAGAGTACTATGATACAATAGCAATGTCAAGGGGGTATTTATCATGCTGTCAAAGACTGCCACTATGCTTTTGGGTCTAATCAATTCCAAACCGCTTAATGCTTATGAAATTATTAAGAAACTTCAATTTATGAATGTGAAAAGCTGGTATGAAATAGCAGACTCAACTGTATACGCAACAATTAAAACTTTAGAAAAGAAAGCATATATAGTTGGAAAAGTGCAAAAAGACGGGAATATGCCGGATAAGACGGTATATTCCATTACAGAAACAGGATTTACAGAGCTGAAAAAAACTTTGAAATTGTTCATTGAACAATTTGAATATGATTTTGTTCCATTTATGATTGCGTCGTTTTTTATAAAAGTATTTGATAAAGATAGTGCGGTTGATATTTTATCAAGGCGATTAGATTATTTAATGAAAGTTGATACGGGCATTTCAGAACAAATGAAAACACTTGAAACACAAAAAATTCCGGCTGATGTTAAATGCAACGTAAATCATAATAAGTTGCTTGTAAAAGCGGAGATTGCAGCCATTCAAGAGCATATTGAAGTTATAAGAGCCTATCCCAAAATAAAGGCGTCTGAGGTATAATGCTCAAGGGTGATGAAAATGAGCGAAAAGAAGAGTTATCAAGCATGGACAATCTCAGATGAATTTTGGGAAGCAATTAAAGGAGAAATACCGAAAAAAGAGCGAGACCCAGCGAAAACATACAAGAATGCCCCCGGTCAAGGGCGGAAGCCGATGTCGGCGAGGAAAGCCCTGGAAGGGATATTCTATGTGCTGCGAACCGGCTGCCAATGGAAGGCACTGCCTCGTGAATATGGAAGCGGCAGTACGGTGCACAGAAGGTTTCAGGAATGGTTGGCGGCCGGTTTTTTTGAAAAGATTTGGAGCAAGGGTCTGGAACAGTACGATGAATTGGAAGGAATCGGCTGGGAGTGGCAAAGTCTGGACGGCTGCATGGTAAAAGCGCCCCTGGCTTTGGAGTCCGTCGGAAAGAATCCAACGGACCGAGGAAAAAATGGGGACAAAACGCAGTGTTTTGGTGGATGAAAGGGGGCTTCCGCTGGCAATCGTTCTTTCAGGGGCAAATACGCATGACATCAAATTGCTGGAAGAAACTCTGGATCATATCGTAGTGCTGCGTCCGGAGCCGGATGAGGAGCATCCGCAAAATCTGTGCTTAGACGCAGGGTATACCGGCAGCACACAAGCAGTTGAACAGCGCAAATATATTCCGCATATTCGGCCCCGGGGTGAGGAGAAGAAGGAGTTGGAGCGCAACCCGGACTTTTGCGCACGCCGCTGGGTCGTTGAGGTGACTCACTCTTTTTTCAATCGCTTCCGCAAACTTCTGGTTCGCTATGAGAAGAAAGCTGTCAACTACATGGCTCTGCTTCAGTTTGCCTGCGCTGTTATTGTCTGGCGTAAACTCATTCGCATTCATCGCTAATTTCGGGATAGGCTCTAAGCCTACATCGCCGTTGAATACGCCCTTTCCAATGATGTCGCCCTGGCGGTTATACAAAACCATCTTACTATTGTTTTTCAGCTGGATCACCCGGTCATAGAGGCGGAATTTTCGGCTGCCACGCGCCACCTCTGGTTTCCCATCCAGTTCAGGGTTCACTTCCTCCCGAATTGACTCATTCAAATTCTGAGAGGATGCCTCGCCCTTCTCACGGTAGGGCGACAGGATCTGAAGCTGCTGAATACCCACGCGTGCTGCCTCCTCCTTGTAGAGGCGGCAGACGGTTTCCGCTGTTTCCTCCTGGTCGGCGGCAGGGATAAAGTTGAAGTCCGGCCCATAGTACAGCTCGCCGCTGCCCTCGTTGATAAACTTGGCGTTATGGGCGATCCGGCAACCGTTCCTCTGTGATGCCGCGAATCTCCAGCAGCCGTTCCGGTTCGCGCTCCAGTACCTCCAAGGACCGGTCGCCAAACCGCTCCACAATCGCGTTCGCCGTTTTCTCACCGATACATTTCAGCGCGCCGGAGGAGAGGTACGCCCGGATGCCCTGGGCTGTAGAGGGCAGAATTTCTTTCCACTGCTCTACCTCAAACCGCAGGCCATGTTTACTGTCATTGACCCAATTCCCTTCCAGTTCCATCTTCACCGTGTCATCCAGGGCCAAGTCATAGCCCACAGCGACAAAGCGGATCAGGTGATCTCTGTATTTATAGGGGCTGCGCGCCTCCTGGGGCACCATGATGTCTGCCGTTTTCAGCTGTAAAACGGCGTAATGGGTAGCCTCATTGTAAAAAATCCTTTTGTCAAATGCCGCTACGAAGCTCATTGTCATTCCTCCTTTTAAGCGGCGTCAGGCTTTGGCCGCTTGATGTTGAACCTCCGGCTCTCAGAAATTGTGACATATTCTGTGTAAATGTCTGGGTGGACAGCCTTCAGACGTTCCAGCCTTTCCTTGGAGACTCCCGATTTTCGGACAGGATTCCACGTGATGGTGCAGCCATCCTCTGATACAGCGGAGCAGCTTGTACCCATATCGGCCACGATCAGAGCTTTTAACCGGTTCATCTCGGCTTCTATAGCTTTCGTATCCGCGTCACGCTGGCCCTTTTCCTTCTGGAGTTCTAAGAAACGAGTGACCCTTGCAGATTGCGCCTTATTCAATGAGATAGGCGGAGCGTCTTTGTCCGCCGGCCCCAGCGTCCGCCGAAGGCTCTCCAGAATAAGGTCGCCATTATCCTCCCAATAGGGCGGAGGTAATTTGGCGAGTACATTGTTCTCCCAGAAATCCTGCTCCAGCGCGATTAGCTCCATCTCGTAGGCCATATCCCGGTCGATACGCCGGATGATGGCCTCGTCCTCGTTGTTGCCGTAGAGACAGCAGTAATAGACCCGGTTTAGATTCATCACGGCCATGTAGTGGCGTCCCTGGGTTTCATAGTACACAGAGACGATCTCCTCACCATTGTACCACCATTTATCCTTTGCGTTGTAGTTGGTGGTCTTGATCTCCAGGATCGCCGTTGTTCCGTCTGGTAATGTCACAAGATAGTCCAGATCGGCCAGCATCCAGGGGTGGTGGGGGTGCTGAAACATACACTTGCGCTGGTAAATTTTCAGCCGGTTTTCTTTTCAAAGATACGGGCCACCAGCGGCTCCAGCAGATTGCCAACCTCCAAAGCCACCCAGTTCGCCTGATCGTCCGCTGTGACGATGCCCAGCTTGTCAAAGTAGAGGTCCCGGGCTGTCCGAAACGGGGAGAGGTTCAAAACCGCCGCCGCGTCGCTGCCGCCCAGACCCTTTCGCCGGTATTTCAGCCATTCAGGCCGCGTGAGCTGTGCTGTGTCCACCAGCACAAGGGGCTGATACGCCGTATCCTGTGCCATGTTTGTGTTCCTCCTCTTCTGGAATCATGTTCTGGATCTGAACCCTCCACATCTGACGGCTGTTGCCTCGGATGGACTTCTTGGAGGGACGGGGACACTTCCTCCGCTTCCACTTGTTTCTCATTGACTTTTGCTCCTTTCGTTTTATTTATCCTCAAAGCCTTGCGGCATTTGGGCAAAAAAAGAGCGGGAATGACAAAAATACGGCGCAAAGCCGCATTTCCGCCCCCACTCTGGAGAGCTTTCGTCATTCCCGCTATCAGCGTTGGGGCAGACTACCCCCTATTAAATCCTACCAGCAACCGCCCGCCTATCCGCGCAACAGCCCTGCTGGCATAACGTACAACCTTAACAACGTATGCAATGCGGGTGTCCCCCCGGTCCCAGGCCAACAGCCTGCCTCCGCATTTCAGCGGAGAACGCACAAACAATCAATTACAAGCCTGCTCTACCACAATATATTGTGGTTGTCGATAGGGTATTCTTTGTATCTGGTATGCGGAAAGATAGGCGACCGTTTCCTCGTTCCTATAAATCTCTTCAAAATTTCTTGTTTGGTGGTGTAGTGTTTTCCACTGAATAAATAGTAGATAATTGGTGGAAAATGTAAAGAGGAACTAATTTTCGATTGTTCAGTCATAACTACCACAAGGAGACGGCACGATCCGTTCCAACCAGCAGCTTTATATTTATATTCCCCGATGATGGCAACAGGGAAATGATAGCGGTCATATGCCATCTGCGGCCGAAGCAGATATAAAAGAACAAAATTTGTCTGCCAGCAGATGAAAAATAAAACCGTTACATTGTCGGGAGTGTTTTGTGTTCTTAAAAGCAATACGCGAACTATATCGACGGTTAAGGAGATAAAACCGTCGCCTTATACTCCAGATTTGGTGGCCCAAAGGAGGTCTCGCCATGTCTGGAGTATTATTGTATCTATGTGAACTGTCAAAAAAAGCCCGCCTTCCGTAAAGGCTCAAACGATAAGGTAGAATAAGTTTCGCAAAAAGAAAAAGAGACATAGTTTGCAGAACTCTGGTAGAATGAAGTAGCGACACACCATTCTGAAAGGAGACAGCAAACCATGTCCGAGAAGATTGTACAGCTAAATGAGGAAGTAATCAAGGGTCAGCTCAAGG
>OFGQ01001021.1_pt1 | contig 19907 bp, 19 predicted proteins | sample 1521791 | NCBI WGS metagenome assembly OFGQ01 (sample SAMEA3504116, study PRJEB24116) | mouse gut metagenome | biome: mouse gut; feature: mouse-associated habitat; material: faeces | place: Denmark | collected 2011 | reverse complement strand
TATATTTCTTGTTACTCAATATATTATTTATATATTTATATCGGTGCTTTTTACCCAAAAGTGAATAGCAATCCAGGGAATAACGGCTCCTGCCAGCAGCAAAATCGGAAAAATACCGCAAAACGGAAGCAAGGTATACCGATAACTGAAAAACCATAACGCAGAAAATAATTGGCGGATGACGGAAAAAGCCAAAACCGTTCCTGTAAGAAAAGCCGCGATTCCTGCCAAAACCGTATAAAGCAGTCCTTCCATAATAAGCATTTTCCGAAGCTGCCCGCCTGTCATACCAATGGAACACAATACGGCAAACTCCCGCCGTCTTGCAATGATGCTGGTGAGTATGGAATTGATAAAGTTCAGAATGCCGATCAGTCCCATGATAAAGCTAAGCACGCCTCCGACCAGCAATACCATATTTCTAATTCCCTGGAACTCCGTCACCCTCTTACCCTTTGAAGTATAGCTCATTTCCGGCGCTTCTTTTTCCGTATAATTTTTTAAGAACGCCTCCATCCCCGCCTCTCCTTCCGGGCTTACATTGCATACGTAATTCATAACCGCAGGATGTGACACCATCTCTTTATATGTTTCTGCCGGAAGATAAAAATTATAATTAAAACCTATACCACAGGAATTCGTATAAGTTTCTACCTTCACCTTCGCCATCACTTCAAATTCATAGTCTGTCAGCCGGTTTTCACTGCGCACATCGGATTCTCCCCTATAGTTGTGCAGAACTGCCTTATCCCCGATGGAATAGTGGGAAGCTTCCGGCAATGGTCTTCCGCTATCGTCACATGGCAGGCCCTCCAAAATATAACGGCCCGTTTTCAGCTTTTCCACATCGATCTCACCTTCCACAACCTCCAGTTTTTCCAAGGGGAAATCCTCCATCCCATAAACGGCGCACTGCATCGTTCCATCCTCGGACGTTGTCTCCGGGTATATATTCCTGCCTCCTTCCACCGGATCTACCGAAAAAAACTCCACATCCCTAATATTGGCGTACATTCTTCCCCCTTCTTCAAACCCCTCCTGCTCCATCATGGCCTCTATCATACTTTCCGGTACTGCCGTATCCCTTCCCGAATACTGGTAATTAAAATAAGCGGCATGCGCTGCCAGAAAATCGGTTTTTACAAACCTGGCGAGAAATTTATCCATGTCAAAGCCAATGCTGAAAGTATAAACTCCGTGAAGCAGCACAATACTTAACGACATGGAGAGCAATACGAGAAATGTCCGTTTTTTATCCCGCCAAAAATTAGCCGCCGCCATAGAAAACAGCACGTTTCCACGTCTTTTTCTCCCGCTTCCCCTTCCGCCTTCCATTCCTTCCGTATAACGCACCGCCTCCACCGGCGACACTCTCGCGGCTATCCTGCCCGGCCTTGTCGTGCTAATCGTTACCGTAATCAGCGAAAAAAGAGCGCTCCCTGCAAAAATCACCGGATTCGCCGATATTTCCGTGCGGAATCCTTTCCCGCCCACTACCATAGCTTCCATGACTACCGGCACCAACCCACATCCTATGACATATCCGACAGCAAGCCCCAAAGGAATACCCACGCACGACAGCACGAGCGCCTGCCGGCGGATAATCTGCCTGATCTGTCTTCCGGTCGTTCCAATCGTTTTTAATAAACCATAAAACCTGATATCCTTTACCACCGAAATCCGAAAAATATTATAAATGATCAGATAACCGGTAAATATAATGAGAAGAAGGGCGATAACGGCTCCCGCCGCCGTAACGGGATCGCTGCCAAAACTGCCGGAAATATAAGACCAGTTCACATTGCTTTCTATATAATTTTCCGCATTTTCATCCATGGAAAAACCGCTTCCCACGATCACCCGCTCCATCTTCTTTTCCAGCCCCCAGGCGTTGCGGAACATAATATAGCTGTTGATCAGCCCCGTCGTTTTCCAGTTCTCACCGGCGTCATAGTTTTTACAAAGCTCATCTATATGTGCTTCCACATAAGCCCTGGAAGTGATCAGCAAGGATACGTTAAATACCGGATCCGCTTCCCACCATCCCGAAAGCACGAAATCCCTTTTTACCTCTTTTCCATGGACAATAAGTTCCAAAGTAACCGGAGAGCCTACCGCCTTCTCAATACCGAGCATTTGTATCGTCCTGGTATCCATCATAATTTCATTTTCCGCCTCCGGCTTATGGCCCTCCACCGGTTCGCAAAATCCCAGTTGGATACCGGTATCATCCATATAATAAAATTCTCCATGGCGTTTCAGAAGTTCCTCGTTCTCCACGCTGTCGCTCAAAATACGATTATAAGAAATTTTTTCGATGAGTTCATGGCCTTTGACTCTTTCATACTCCTCATCCGTAATATATTTTAATACTCCCATCCCGTCGCCGCCCGCCTGACGCATCGTCTGGCGCTGGAGGTTTTCCATCATGCCGCTCCCTATTGTAAATACCGTCGTAAATAAAATCGAGGTTAATGCGATCGCCATAACCGCAATCGTATTTCTCGCTTTATTGGACCAAAAACTTTTATCGCCGATCCGCCGGATCGCTTTTTTACTATTTACCCGAAACATATGGATCTATTGCCTCCTTTCCTTATTTGCTACAAGTTTTCCATCCTCAATACGCACGATCCGGTCCGCCATCTGGGCAATCTCTTCGTTATGCGTGATCATTACAATTGTCTGCCTGAATTTATCGCTGGTCACTTTTAAAAATCCCATCACATCCTGGCTGGTTTTGCTGTCCAGATTGCCGGTGGGTTCATCCGCCAGTATAATAGCCGGTTTGGAAAGCAGCGCCCGGGCAATGGCCACCCTCTGCTGCTGCCCTCCGGAAAGCTGGTTCGGCAAATTATGGATCTTCTCCTCCAACCCAAGCGTTTTTATAATCCGGTCCATATATTCCCCGTCCGGCCTTTGCCCATCCAGTTCCACGGGCAAAGCAATGTTTTCATATACATTCAGCACAGGAACCAAGTTGTAGCTCTGAAAAATAAATCCTATCTTTCTGCGCCGGAAAATAGTCAGTTCGTCATCCGTCAGGGAAAAGATATCTTTCCCAGCCACTTCCACCCTGCCCTCCGTCGGTCTGTCCAATCCTCCCATCATGTGCAGAAGCGTAGACTTGCCGCTGCCGGAAGTCCCCACGACCGCCACGAATTCTCCATTTTCCACCGAAAGATCCACTCCGTCCAGCGCCTTTACCAGCGGAGCCTTTTCCGGCCCTTTTTGATTCATATTTCCATAATATTTTTTTAAACCTTCTGTTTTTAAAATTTCCATTTGCGGATACCTCCTATTCCGTCTATTGGCCTATGTCCTCACATACACAATATAACCGATAAATCTTTCCAGAATCTTTCCGCAATCTTACGGTATTGAAAGAATCTCCATCATATCCTTCCCAAAAAAACAGAAAATACCGATCCCTTCCCCGGCCTGGAAGCCACCTTAACATAACCGCCCTCCCGGCCCAATATCTCGCGAACCAGATAAAGCCCGATTCCCACGCCGCTTTCCCCGCTGACCGCAGGAGAACGATAAAAACGCGCGAATATTTTCGCCGTTTCCTCCTCTTCCATCCCGATCCCCGTATCTTCGATATCGATGCGCGCAAACATTTCATATTCTTTCACCGATATTGCAACGCTTCCTCCTGCCGGCGTATATTTGATGGCATTATCCACAATATTAGACAACGCCTCCAGCGTCCATTTCAGGTCAAAAAAGGCGGTCAGTTCCGGCACTTCCCCTACGGACAAGGAGATTCCCTTTTGCTCCGCTGCCGCCGCATAATCCAGTCCTGCGATCAATTTTCTTATCTTATTCTTTTCCGGCCTTACTTCCAGCATGCCGCTCTCCAGGCGGGAAAGCTTCACCAGCGACTGGATCAAAAAATTTAATTTATTGACTTGTTCCTCGATCTGAAAAGCAATACTCCGCGCGTTTCCATCCAGGCTCCCGTTTTCCTCCAGCAGCTGTGTATAAAGCAGCATATTGGCGATCGGAGTCTTTGTCTGGTGGGAAATATCGCTTACCAAGGCTTTTATCTTTTCCCTCTCCCTCTCCGTCTGCCGCCTGGACGTCTGGCCGGACACCAAATATTGATACATTTTGGACTCCAAACGGGATAAACGGCCTTCATCGAAGGCCGTCTCCACAAAAATACCATCTCTTGCCGCTTCTACCATGCGCTCTACGCTGTTCCACATCCGATTTGATTTCATATAAAGAAAAACCAGCGCCGCCGCAAGCAGGACAAGCGCCGCCATTAAAAAAATACAAAGCTCCATCAATTTTTCTCCCACATATAGCCAATTCCGTATATCGTTTTCACGGGCGCGCCCGGCAGTTTGGAACGGAGACGGTTCATCGTAACCGACAGCGCATTTTCTTCCACGAATTCGGCTCCGTCGGACCAAATACGGTCGATCAGCATGTCCCTGGAAACGATATTCCCGCAGTTGGAAACGAGGATTTTTAACAATTTCTGTTCTGTTTTGCTCAGTTCCACGGCATTGCCTTCCACGGTAAATACCATGGACTCAAAATCGAAAAAAAAGCCGCCCTGCCGGAAACCTCCCGCCCTCTCCTGCTTCCTGCGGAAAACTGCGTTGACCCTGGCCCGCAATACCATTAGGGAAAAAGGTTTTGTCATATAATCGTCCGCCCCTGTTTCCAATCCGGTTACGATATCGGTCTCCATGTCATTTGCCGTCAGAAAAATAATTGCCACTCCGCTTTCCTTCCGTACCTCTTTGCAATAGTCCAGGCCGCTTCCATCGGGAAGATTGATATCCAAAATAATCAGATCAACGCTCCCGTTAAACAGGCTTCGCGCCTGGGCGATGCTATAAGCCTGAAGGCACTCCTCTCCTCCCAGGGACAGGGCGATACCGTTATTCAAAGCGCGGTCATCCTCTACGATAAGAATTTTCATTTCTTCTTTATTCCTCTCCGATCTGAAACACATAATCCGTATGATAAGTCCTCACGAACAATTTTCCATCTTTATAAACAATATAATTCGCCATTGAAGCCAGCGGCGTCTGCCCGATCCGCCTTCCCGTCTTGCTGTCTATCTGGTAAAGATAATCATCCTCCGCCGTAAAACCATAGCCGCACAGGATTACATCCCCCACGATCTCAAAGTTCAATGAATTACATGTTAAAGGCTCTGTTTTCCATAACACGTGATAATCATCCAGGCTGACGGCAGTCATATATGCCGTATGGGGCGAACTTTCCGCATAAGTATAGTGGAAGGTGGACAGATATAAAATCCCCTCCCTGACCGCCGCGCCATGTATCTCCTGACCGATAAACGCCATTTCTTCCGGCCGGAAATCATCCGCATACCGGTAATCCGAAAAATCCAGCGTCACCTCCGTCTCTCCGTTCTTTATAATATCGATCATCACGCGGTCATCATGGACAAAGCATTCATATCCTTCTTCGTTCAGATCCGGCAGCACCAGCCCGTTTTTGGCAAACCATTGTTCCTCGTCCGTGATTTCATTTTTCGTCTGCTCTAAAACAACCAACTCCAAAGGCGCCGTTTCCGTCTCCCCCGAAGCCTCTATATAGTAATCCCAGGATGGATTGGCTACCCGTACCGTTCCGGGCTTGTCCTGATCCGGCCCTGTCTCATCCGCCGGCTCTGCCCAGCTGTGATAGACATCCAGGACTCCGTAATATTTATTTACCGTTCCTCCGTCTTTCGTATATTTTCCCACATCTTCCGGTCCATACCGAAGAAGAAAATAATCCATATCGTGCAGAATATGATAAATATTTTCCATATACAGCACGTCATGTGTTTCTTTCGCAAGTCTCATATTTTCAATCAGGCTGTCAAAATCCCCCTTTAACAGCCCGCTTTCCAGACTATCCCTCATTTCTTCCATCAGAGCAATAAAATCATCTCCGTCAAGCCGGTTATAAGCCTTTACCTCAGCTCCATACTTCTCCTCGAACTCCCGTCTGCCCGCTTCGTCCGTTCCGTCATATCTCACTCCATCCTCGAAAGCCCAACCGATCTGGATCTCTCCTTTTTCGTCCACATAATTCCAATACAAACTCTCGGGATCGGCCAACCTGCCAAAAAAATCGTCGTAAAAATAAGCCTGCTCCATCCATATATTCGCAACCTTAATATTTTCCGTCAGACGATTTACTGCTTCCTCCGACATCCCTTCCAGAACTGCCGCCCTCATAGCCAGTACTTCTTCCTTACTCGGCTTTGCGCTTTTCTCCCGGCCTTCCATGTTTTCCTCCTCCGGGTTCGGAACGGAACCGTTTTCCGCCGCATCCATTACCGTCTCTTTGTCTGTTTCCCTGATTTCCACAGCTGATACCCGCTCCGGCTCCGTTTCTTCCATATCCGCCGTTTTCCCCTTTCCTGCCAAGGCCAATCCAATCCCCACCGCCAAAGCCGCGATGATACATCCCATAGCTATCATCCATCGTTTCATACCCTGCCTCCTCTTCTGCCGCTATCCATAATCTTTCTTTATTCATTATCCTTTAGTTATATATTTTTGTAGTCTGCTTTGGGGTTTATCCGGAATGGTATATGCCAGTTTATTGTTTTCCAACAACGGTTTTAAAAATATCCGCGTCATATATGTCAGATTTTTATAGCCTATATAACTGGCAATTTCTTTCTTCGTCCGGGCTACATTGCAGTATTCCAATATCTTCTCCGCAATATCAGCATGTACAACTTGGTCACTGACTTGGTCACTGACTTGGTCACTGACTTGGTCACTAGCTTTATTGCTGTTGGTTGGCCCTGACTTCATAGTTGCCGCGTCGTTTAACGGAATAACTGTTTGAAAAACGTCCCCCTCAATAAACTGCGGCGTTCCTCCTGAATATAATTTGGTATATTTATAAGTATTACGCATCCCGGAACCCAATTCATCCGCAAGTCCAATCTCTCTAAATACTTTAGAAATTACAGGATTTTTTGAAAAAGGTTCAAACATTGTTAAATCCAAATTTCCATATCCATGCGTTCTATTTCCGTTTTCCGCAAATATCCGTTCCCTCTCAATCACCATTTTCGCAACATATCCACTGGAATAATCCCGATGCGCCAAACTGTTCGAAATAATTTCCCTTAATATAGTATCTCTGGCGCTCACTGACTGCATCCCTTCTAAAACAAAAGGATCATTTAAATGTTTTTTAGCAAATTCATTCATTCTGTCATAGCTATCTAATAAATTAGTAACAATCACATCCCGATCATCATATCTGTCCAAATTTTGTATTCTGAAAATCATATCTGTCTTATGCTGTGGAAGCACTGACATAATCGTTATGTCCTTACCAAATAATAAAACTGCCGCAAGCGTGATCCCTTCTCTCCTACTCTCATTATCCAATAAAATAAGTCCTGCGCTTCTCAGCAGTTCCTCATCATCCATAGAAAGCCAAGGATGATTATTGCTTCTCGCACGAGTCATCTTTCTGGCACGCTCTATCAAATCAGAACGAAGCACATCCATTCCCCATTCAGGCAACACTTTATTCACAAAATAAGTCCCTTGTTTTCTTGCATATAATTTATAAACCAATTCCTCATTATCCGTAATATCAATATCCGATTCATTATTCCTGTCATAAATCCGACCGGAGCATCTACATACCTGTGTACCAACCGGAACATAAATATAAAGTATTTGCTTCCCACAAAGTTCATATTCTGCCGGTATTAAAAATAAAGGCGGATACATTTTATTTGCATTATTTACTGCTGTTACAAAGTCTTTTTTCATTTTACCAATATAAGCCGGATCTATACCTAATATCTCCCCGTTGTCTTTGATTCCCAGAAAAATATGTCCGCCGTCTCTATTGGAAAATGCACAAATACTTTCATAGACATCTTTTGTAATATCTATTGCAGATTTTTTAAACTCTACCGTATGCCCCTCCCCTCCGCTGATCAATGCCAATAGTTCATCTTTATTCAACATTTCGTCTCCTTCCCGCCAATCACTACACCTCTTCTCAAAAGTATACCACCCCGAACCTAAAAACTCTACCACAATCTCCGGTCTTCCCTCTCCTCTACACCAGCTTTATCTTATAATGTTCCATCCAATAATTCACCTGCAAAAGATATGCCAAGAGCTGCGGCCCCGCCATCAGCTGCCCGTAAAAAGGCCTTGCATAATCGGAAGGCTGCTCCATAAACTTTTTCACTTTTTCCGCATCCACCAATGCCCGAACCGGCGCATTGGCGTCGTCCAGCACTTCCAGCATACGGCTTCGCACCAGCCTTTCATAAGCCGGGTCATAGGTCTTCGGATAAGGGCTTTTTTTCCTGTACAATATTTCCTCCGGCAGATACTCTTTCCCGGCGGCCCGCAGCAGCGCCTTTACTACGCCGCCCCGGTACTTCATATTCCAGGGCACGTTCCAGGCATACTCGATAATTCTATGGTCAGCAAACGGCACTCTGGCCTCCAGCCCCACATGCATGCTGGTGCGATCCATCCGGTCCAGCAAAGTCTGCATAAACCAGCGCAGATTCAAATAGGAAATTTCTCTCCGCCTTTTTTCTTCCGCCCCTTCTCCTTCCAGAACCGGCGTTTCTTCCACCGTTCTGCGGTAAGCCTCCCATGCATACTCCTGGAGCGGCAGTTCCCGCAGCACATCATCCCTTAACAGCATCGTTCTTGGCCGGAAATCCATGGACCAGGGGAAAATATCCGCTTCCAGGCATTCCTTTTTATGAAACCAGGGATACCCTCCGAAAATTTCATCCGCGCATTCCCCGGTCAGCGTCACCTTATGGCATGCCGCCACTTTCCTGCAAAAATACAACATGGACGACTCCACATCCGCCATGCAGGGCAAATCCCTGGCTTTTACCGCCTCGAACAGATCATCATACAATTCCTCATTCCGGCACTCCAGGTAATGATGCCTTGTCGCCGCATAATCTTTTACCTTATCCACCCAGGGCCGGTCCTGGGACGGCTGAAAAGCGTTGGCCTGAAAATTGACATCATTATCTTTAAAATCAAAAGAATACGTATCCAGCACTTTTCCCTTTTTGCGCAATTCCCTGCTGCAGATCGCCGTCACCAGGCTGCTGTCCACGCCGCCCGACAAAAAAGTGCAGACCGGTACATCCGACAACATCTGTATTCTTACCGCATCCTCCAGAAGATACTGCATCTTTTCCACCGTATCCTCCCAAGAGTCCTCATGAATCCTGCTTTCCAGCTTCCAATAACAATGCTCCCGGCAGCCTTCCGCCCCGCATTCCAGAAAATGCCCCGGCAATACTTCATAGATTCCCCGGAACACCCCTTTTCCATATGTTTTTGCGGGGCCAAGCCCTAATACTTCGCACAATCCCTCTTTATCCACCTCAGGCTCTTCCCCCGGAAAGCAGAAAATTCCTTTTATTTCGGAAGCAAAAATGAGCGTATCCCCGCTTTTTTTATAGAAACAGGGCTTCACCCCAGCCCTGTCTCTGAACAGAAACAGTTTTCCCAGCCTCCCGTCCCAAATACCGAAGGCAAAGATCCCGTTTAACTTCTTTACAAAATCCGCCCCATGGCGTATATATCCCGCCAGAATAACCTCCGTATCGCTGTTGGTCAAAAATTTCTCTCCTGCCTCCTCCAGCTCCTTTTTCAGCACGCCCATATTGTAGATTTCCCCATTATAGACGATCGCCCACACATTCTCCCCTTCCCGCCTTATCATCGGCTGCTGGCCGGACAGCAGATCAATAATGGAAAGCCTTACATGAGCCAGTCCGCACCGTTCTCCCAAAAATATCCCATCCTCATCCGGCCCCCTGTGCTTCTGCTCCCTGTTCATTTGCTTCAATACGGAAACCCATTTTTCCTCTCCGTCCTTATAATTTTCCTTTCCGTTAAAAAATCCAGCGATTCCACACATAAGACTCCTCCAAACCAAAATTTTTTCCAGACTGCCAAAGACTACGCCAGCAAAGGCTGTATCTGTTTTCCATCCAGCGCCATTTCCAACGTAGGGATGATCTTCTCGCTATGCGCCACAAGGGAATTCGGTTTTTTTGCCGCATCATCCTGCCCGAAAGGAACAAAATACACATTTTTTGTATTTAATAATGTGCCGATATTTTTCATATTCATTCCCAATCCATCGTTCGTGGAAATAAAAATAACGAGAGGCTTCCCGTTTCTGAGATGCGCTTTTGCCGCCATCAATACCGCCGTATCCGTAATCCCGTTCGCCAGCTTTGCCGCCGTATTCCCCGTACAGGGAATAATTGCCAGAAGATCCAGATATCCTTTCGGCCCGATAGGCTCCGCCTCCTCGATACACAGGATCGGCTTCCGCCCCGCGATCTCCTCCGCCTTCTTTATAAAATCTGCCGGCTTGCCGAACCTGCTCTCAATCCCTTTTGCCGCATCCGAAAAAACAGGATAGATCTCCGCCCCTGTTTCTTTTAAATGTTCCAGTTCATGAAAAACTTTATCAAAAGTACAAAAGGAACCGCAAAAAGCAATTCCTATTTTTTTCCCTTTCAATTCCATATGATTCTATACCTTCCTTTATAATTTTCCAATCACATATTCGGAGAGACGCTTTGCCGATACCTCTCCGGCATACTTCCCGGGCAGCCCCAGACAATGCAGAGCGTTCAGCTGCCGTTCCTCCGCCTCCTGATAGTCCAGCCCGCCCCTTCCTGAAGCAATATCTATAATAAGGGCGTCTTTTTCCACCTTCTTTAAGATCTCCCCCTCCAGCACAAGCGCCGGTATCGTATTGTAAATATACTCAAATCCGTTAATTTTTCCCTCCAATTCCTTTAACGGCAGCACATCCATGCCGAAGGCTTCCGCCGTCGCCAATTCCACCGCATTGTTGCCGCACACGGTCACATGTGCGGATAACCCTTTTAATTTTTCGCTCAATACTTTTCCGCATCTTCCATAACCGAGTACCAATGTCCTGCTATGATGTATATTGGTCTGTTTATGGAGCATAGCCTCTAAGATTGCTCCCTCCGCAGTTGCAACCGCATTGAAAACAGCAATGCTTTCGTCTTTCATAAAATCGTAACAGGCAATTCCTCTCTCACCGCATTCCTGGCGAAAAGCCTCCGGTATGATCCCTCCGAATATTTTATGGTATTTTCTGATATGACGGGACAGTTCCTTCAAATTCACACTTCCTTTTTTCTCCATCGGAATCCCGCCTATTATAACCGGCGCCGATTCCACCGCCTGTTTCAAAGAATCCGCATACCCGTCCGCTTTTATATCCATATCAGTTCTATGGCAGATTTTATAACCAATGACACGATAACCCCTTTGCATAAAAAAGGGTATCATACATGCCGTGCGCTTATCCCCTCCAACCACTGCAATATCATACTTTTCAAAAGTATGCCTTTTGCATAAAGGATCCATTTTTTCACAACTATCCTTTTGAGGCCAAACATTTCCTTCCATATTTCCCTCCGCGATACATCCTGTCTCCGGCAACGACACCCTTAAATTATTACTATGTCTTTCTTCCCTCTTCGTGCCTGTCAAAAAGGACCATAATTGACGCATCAGACATGCATACCGAAAAGACCGGCATGGTTTCCCATACCGGCCTTTTCTTATTTCTTTATTTTCTTATTTTCAAACTATTTCCTTACTAAATGTCTCGGTAGTCCGTTCACAAAAAGCGGCTGCAGCTCGCCCATAATCAACGGTCTCGCATATTTCTCATATCCTTCGTTCAGTCCGCATCCATCTTCCGTAATCCATTCGGCGGGAACCGGTCTTTCCACGTTGGCAATCGCATGAATATCATATGCGCTCGTTCCGCACTGATACGGATCATCCCCATTCCTGTCAAGGGTGATCATCATGCCGGTCTTGCCTTCTTCTGCCGCCATAACCGCATCGAAACCAACCTGGAATGCCTCGTTGATATCCGTCAGGGAAGCGAGGTGGGTTGCCGCACGCTGTAAAGTGGAGAACTCCACGGCACGGGTCTTAAGCCCTGTCTCTGCTGCTACGAGGGAAGCCAGATAAGCCGCAGTGCCGGACAGCTGCTTATGTCCGAATGCATCTACTTTCTTATCCGCATCTGCCAATTCGCATACAAAACGTCCGTCCGCCAGGGATACGCCTTCCGATACGGCGATCACTACGGAATGCTTCGTTTCCGCCAGATGTTTTACTTTTTCCATAAATTTATCCACATCAAAAGTTACTTCCGGTAAATAGATAGCGTCCACACCGCTGCAATCCTCGCCCTTTGCCAGAGCTGCAGCCGCAGTCAGCCATCCCGCGTGGCGTCCCATAATCTCCACAAGGCAGACCGTAGGTTTTTCCACGCCAAAAGATTCATTGTCACGGATAATTTCTTTCAGGCTTGCCGCAATATATTTTGCTGCGGAACCATATCCGGGGCAATGATCCGTGATCGGAAGGTCATTATCGATCGTCTTAGGAACTCCCATAAATCTCTGGGGCTTGTTGTGAGCCGCCGCATAATCGGACAGCATCTTCACCGTATCCATGGAATCGTTGCCGCCCGCATAGAACAAGCATTCAATATCATGTTTCTCCATGATCTCAAATACTTTTTCATACACTTCCTCATGTCCTTCGATCTTAGGCATTTTAAAACGGCAGGAACCCAAAAATGCGGAAGGCGTTCTCTTCAGCAATTCAATACCCGTTTCATCCGCCAGATATTCATCCAGATCGCACAGATTGTCCTGTAAAAATCCCTGAATACCGTGTACCATTCCGTATACTTTTTTTACACCCAGCTTTTTAGCCGCCGCATATACTCCGGCTACGGATGAATTAATAACAGCCGTAGGTCCGCCAGACTGCCCAACAACAATATTTCCTTTCATCGTTATCTCTCCTTTTATTTTTCGTCTCTTTATTTTGACCGCGCTTCTTACCGCGCGGCTAATCAGCACACACAATTATAGCAGATTCATAGTCCAAGCACAAGTTCTTTTGTAGCTTCTTCCATGGGATTTTCTTTTATGAGAATAAATTGGAACTGCATAAAACCCATAATAAGTTTATAAAATTTCCCCTGTCGTGAAGGACACACAGTCAATGCACCCCCACGGGGTATAGCCTATCAGATTCACCCCATCGAACAGGACTGCTTTTTTCAGTTCCTCAATATGTGCCTTCAGATATGCAATCCTATAGTCATCCTCGATTGTTCCATCCGTCCGTATCTCGTCCACCGCGCCAAATCCATTCTCCACAATGAACAACGGCTTCTGATATCTCTCATACAACAGGTTCAATGCGTATCTCAACCCAGCCGGATCAATCTGCCATCCCCAGTCGCTCTTTTTAACAAAAGGATCTCTTTCATAATTTCCGCTTCATTAGCGGACGAAGGGACTTGAAGGCTTTGGGCTTGGCATTCTTTCTGAAATTCATTGCACCACCGACGGACACTCTCTTTGGAGATTCCGTACTCTGTGGTGATACTGTTAATTGTCCGTCCTTCCTCCAGACGGAGGCGAACCATCTTCTTTTTAAATTCAGGAGTGTAATTCTGTGGCATAATATGTACCTCTTTTCTTTGCAGAATGATTATATCTTATTAGCCACTACCGTTACAACTTTACTTTATCACAACAATCACAACACAGCCCTTTCATCGCCACTAAGTTTAATGATATATGTCTTAGGTCCTGCCATAGTCGCCACCGCCGTTTCTTTTTTCTATAACACAGAATGGCATTATATGGAATAATTATTTAGTTAAATATATATCGGTCAGTACACTAGTGTACTTCTCCAATCACACTTCCGTCATAAGCATTGATCACATAGGAAAGATTCTGCAGGGAATTTCCCCCAATACTTTCTTGGACAGTAAAAATCCACGCCGGAACCAACCATGCATGCTCCGGCTCCTGATAGGCTGTGGTATAAGTATACTGCAGCTTCGCGTTTATCACATCATATTCCAGCAAAGTAGTATCGTTGGCGGACTGCCCTTTTCCGGAATACCAATAAAAGATCTGATCCGTCAGCTTTGCCTGTATTTTTTCAAAGGGCAGAAGCTTTGTATTTTCCGTCACTGTACGGACTTCCTCCGCTATCCCATCCCATTTAAAATACTTAACTCCTTCCTCTGTGATCAGAATGGAGATTGTTTCTATCTGGAACGGCGGCACATAGCTGTCCACTGTTCCTTCCGCAGCCATACCCTCGGAAACTGAGGTAAGCCCCTCTACGCTTCTTGAAAAAGAATACAGGTATCCTGGCAATCCCTTATCCAGATCCCCCTGCCACAAGGCATCACTGCCAAGGCCCAGACCATTTTTCTCCGAACATGCGCCCTTCGGGAACCACACAGTACGGTCGGAATCTACAATACCCATGTCGTCGATACCGAGATCCTCTAAAATTTGTTCCGCCTGTTCCTTTCCATCTTCCTCTGTGAAGGTGATCTTATCCATGCACTCTCGGTACGCATCTGCCAGCTCATGAAATTTCTCTGTATAGCCGTTGGTATCCATGCCGAAGCTGCTGTAATACTCGCTCTGCATTTCCTCATCCTCTATTGTTTCTTCCTCTATAAAATTAGAGCCCTCCATCCAGAGAAAGCTGCTGTCATTGTCAATTTTCTGATTATACCGCTCCGCTTTTATATGTGCTGCCCTGTCCTCTCCCAAATCCACAGCAAAGTAATCCTCTGTATCTGTGTTTTCCGGTTCAGCACCCATCCAGCTCCGCGCCGCCTCCACGCCGGGATCCTCTGATTTTTTATAAAATCCTATCTCCGCCTTTTCCGGGGCAGACGTCTCTTCCGGCGCAAGCTCCATCCCCTCCCTGGTTGCATTTTGGATACTTGCAATCGATGTGGAATACGCTGATTGCGCGTAGCTTCCTTCCTTGTTGGAAATCCTGTCTAATACCGCCTGATACACATCCTTTGTCACCATCTGTGACCTATATAATTCCTCACCGTTCGCAAAATAATCAATCAATCCCTTCAGCTCTTCCTGCGTCAGCTCATGGCTTTTCATCTCTATAACCGGAAGATTGCCGATGCTTTGTTCTCCCAGCTTAAGATCTGCTTGGATAATCACACGGTCGTTGCTTTTCTTCTCTTCAAACTCCCAATGCGCCGGAACGTCCGTCTCTCTCTTTTCTCCCTCCTTAAGAGGTTCACAGACAACTGCCTCACTGATCCCGTCCGCTTTGCTGACTACCGCGCTCTCCTCAGGCGTTTCCTTACAGCCGGAAAGCATTATACACAATGCACCTGCCATTATTGCCAAAATATAGTTTCTCATTTTTTCCTCCGTATCATTTTTATTTAATCTGTGTCAGGATGCCTGCATCCATCTCACAGATCGTATCACAGAGCCATTCGATCTCCAGCATGTTATGCGCTGCGACAAGAACAGTCTTTCCCCGCTCCTTTAGTCCCCGTAAAAGTTCGCAGACCTCACCGGCCCCCTGCTTGTCCAAACCATTAAAGGGCTCGTCCAATATCAAAAGCTCCGGATCTTCCATAATCGCCTGCGCGATACCAAGACGTTCCCTCATTCCAAGAGAATACTGTCCCACCTTCTTTTTGGACAGAGGATCAAGCCCCAGAGCCCGCATCGCCGCCCTCACATCGTCATCGGAAATACAATGCTTCAGAGATGCCAGTCTTTTCAAGTTCGCAAAACCGCTGAGGCCCAAAAGGAAACCGGGATTTTCAATGATAATCCCTACGGAATCCGGAAAATCCACCTCCTTTCCGATCTGCTTTCCCCCTACGATGACTGTGCCGCTCTCAGGTCGTAAAAATCCGCAAATGCATTTAAACATTACAGTTTTTCCTGAGCCGTTAAAGCCCATGATCCCATGGATCTTCCCTTTTTCAAAATCATGGTTAATATCCTTCAGTACTTTTTCTTTTTGAAAGGATTTTGTCAGTCCCTTCAGTCTGATTGCATATTCCATTTTGTCCTCCATTTATTCGTTCATCTGCGTAAAAGAGAAACTATAACCTCGGATCCGGACGGCTGACAAAATGATCAGTGCTGTGATCAATACCACAAATATGGACATGCTCGCCCCAATCCCCGGCAGGTAATCATAGCCAAAGCTGTGCATGGGGAAGGTAGCGTGGTTCAGCGGAGATAGCCAGCCGCAGAGTACGTTCGCCCTGTATGCCTGATTCCCTGTAAAATGAAACAACTCCCGGAGAATATTCGGATTCAGCAGCAGCCCATACAGACTGACTGCAAAAGCACCGATCACCCCTGCCATATTTCTTGCAGTTAGATTTAAAAACAACATGAGAACCGCAATAAAAAGAGTATACAAAAGTACAAGTCCAAATACGATAGCCGCGCAGCCGTAAGGAGTGGAGCTTTCCATTGTTTTTATCGAAACAGGAACGGTTATACTCTCCCCACCGCCATAGCCCAGCATCGCCGCTGTCTCGCTCCACACATTCCCCGTAAAGGAAAAGGGAGCTCCCATGATTCCAAGCATCACTGCCAAAAAGATATTATAGATCACGGTTGCCAGAATCACATAGATAATCTGACCCGCAAGCCATACCTTTCGTTTTGTACGTACAAGCCAATACGGAGTTGCCTGACTGATAAACGGCATGTCCGCAAAGAGCAGAATCAAAAGCAGAGAGGAAAGCATAACAGAGGACGCGTCCCCATATGTCCAGATAAACGGCTCGAATACTTGAAGGATTGTTTCATATTTTATCGCATGGGAAATAATCTGATCCGATAGCATCAGACATAATACAGCCGCCAGAATGAAGGTCATCCAGATCCTCGGATTTTTTCCCCATCCGGAAAAATTCTGGCATGCAATACGAAAAGCCTGTTTAATATCACGCATACCGCAACCTTCTTTCTATTGCGCACATAAAGATAAGTGCTGCCAAAAAAGTGCCAACCGCTAATATAGCGATACAGAAAATATCATTGTAATAAATAGACGCTGCCCAATAGCGGGGGTTCATAAAGAATGCTTTTTGATAGTAACGCTCCTGAAATACGGTCAGGACATAATAAAGAATAAAAGGAACGGCATAAGACATATAGCGGTTTTTGGTTATGACCGCCGCCAAACCGCCAACCAGCGCCCAAAAAGCGCCGTTTAAAAACAGCCGCAGAAAACTTACGGCCGTTCTACCCGCAAGCACAGCTATAACATAGTTTCCATCGAACAAAGAGGGATACTGCCCGAACCTTAGTATACAGATCACAAGAAGGAACACCATGGCAAAAAAGGCCGTCAAGCCGCCGGAGGCCAGAAGCCCTGCCGCTTTTCCTATGAGATACTGTTTTCTGCCTGAACGGATATAACTGAACAGGAAAAAACGGCTGTGCAGCTCCGCCTCCGTGTTTTCTCCGCCTGCAAAAGCAACAGCAATGGGAACGAACAAAAGCATATTAACGCTGTTCATACAATAAGAGTATGCCACGAACCAGCCCGGTCCCTCCGCAGAGCCACCTGCATTTATGATCTTCTGTAGCATCTCATGCTCAGATATCAGGGCAGCTGAAGCGATTAGCAGGATCCCCAAAATAAAACGAACGCTTCGGATATTGTTTTTTATATCCGTTGCCAACACATGCCTCATACGCTTTTTCTCCATACTTCAAACAACCATAGACTTGGTTTTTTCCGATTTTTTATAGCATTATCAATTTTTATATATTTATTATACTAATATTTCTGTTAAAAAAACAACCCTTTTCTACGAAAATAAAGATCGCAGCCAAGAACCGAACCTTGACAACAAATGTTTTCAACAATTATGAAAGTATCACAATAAGGCAGTCATAAAAACGGCTGCTGTCAGTGAAATATTGGTAATACAAAAAATCAGAAATGATTACGAGAAGTTTTCTGGCAAGGGCAATAATGGCTTTTTTTACCCCCTTCTTCTGCCTGATTCTCCAATACCAGGAAGACAGATAAGTGTCACGTATGACGCTCTTGCGGTAACGGTTTAAGTCACGGAGATTCGTTGATAAATATATAAATCCACATAATCCCCAAACCAACTGGCCAATTCAGAATCTTTCCTTACCAATATACCCCATTTTTCTTTCTGCGGCATACGGATAAATTTATACTTCCCAACATCCACAGGCTCCATCAGAAGCCCTATATCTAAAGTCCCTTTTTCAATCCGTTCTTTAATATCATCTGCGATTGCGCTGTGAACACTAAACTGCACAAGGGGATATTTGTGCCGGAATTTTCTTCTCTGGCAACCATCAAAAAATATTTCAAAACTCTAATTTCCATAATGTTATTTACACCTCCCACACCAATTATAACTATTATGTATATTATTCTTTTCTATAAGATAAAGCAATCTATAATTGCCCTGGCTAAATAGCCCTTTTTGCTGCTTTCCATGCTCCGGCTTATAACATTCTTTTTTTCTCTTTGAAAACAAGCCATATTGAAAGAAATGCCGCAAGTATTTGTTTGGGAAAGAATAGTACAGCTAACCAAATAAAACAAGTGATTGACACGGAAAACAGAGCAGCCTGAAAAAGTGTCTGCATTATCCTTTTATAGTTTCCAGCGCCGTAATTGTTTCCGACAATGGGTTGAATCCCCTGGCTGATACCGCTTGCGGGCATGATAACAAAAGTCATAACACTGGAAACAACAGCATAAACACTGATTGTAATATCTCCACCATACTTTCCTAATTGGCTGTTATACACAAGGCTGATAAAGCCCATGGCCATTTGTGCAACCCAGAAAGCAAATCCACAAGAAATAATTTTTAAACAAAGTTCTTTATCCAAATGAAAAACATCTCTTGAAATCTGAACCTGCGTCTTATTCCCAAATATTAAATATGCTCCCAAAAGAGCTGAAAAGATTTGCCCTATTACCGTTGCGCCGGCGGCTCCTGCTACACCCCAGTCAAAAATGATGATAAATATAGCGTCCAAAATAATATTTGTTACTGCTCCTATCCCCGTCACGCACATTCCCAAAACCGGTTTCCCGGAAACACGGACAAAATCACAAAACAGTTGAGATAGTCCTTGAAAAATACATCCTAAAGACACTATTCTATAATATAAGATTGCGTAAGGGTAGGCTGTTTCTGTAACTCCAAAAATATGCAAAATTGGATTTGCAAATATAAGTAATACAGCACTTAATATTATTTCAAATATACATACAAGCAGTAACGCATTTCCAAAAGATTGATTCATTTTTTCAAATTCATTATGGCCGGAAAACAAACAGATAGCCCAGCCAAAGCAGAAGTACCATTAAAATTACCAACAAACATTCTATCTACTATGTTATAAATAGCTGTTATCAATAACGAAATAGCCGCTGGTATAGAAAATTTTAAAATCATTGGGAAAAGTTTCCCGTTTAAATAATCAACATTCTTTGTTTTCATTATTATACTTCCATTTATTAGTTTCCTAAGTTTCTATTTTGAAATGTAGCTGCCGTTTTTTTGCCGACAGCTCTAACTTTTTCAAGAAATATTACGAAGCATTTTTTCAATTACTTTGAAAAATATATCCAAATCGAGGCTGTAAAAAATTTTGTGTCTATGGGTAAAAATCTTTTTTGATAAAAATTAGATATGTAGACATTTGCTGTCGAATCGTATTGGTTTTATGTTGTCGAATTTCTTCCTTGATAATAGTATTGCCAGTCTGCTTATGTTTATACATGTATTTTGATTTTTCTGCATACCAATCAGGCATTAGCAGCAGAAATACGTTATGTGGGCGCTGCCCACACCCGGCCTCCGGAATAAGACTGGATATTTCTGGAAATACTGCTAATGCCGATGGAATAAGGCCGGGACGTTTCTTGATAGGATATGCTGTCCCGGCTTTTTCTTTTTAAAGGTACTGGGTGATC
>OFGQ01001012.1_pt1 | contig 19986 bp, 21 predicted proteins | sample 1521791 | NCBI WGS metagenome assembly OFGQ01 (sample SAMEA3504116, study PRJEB24116) | mouse gut metagenome | biome: mouse gut; feature: mouse-associated habitat; material: faeces | place: Denmark | collected 2011 | reverse complement strand
CCAATGGTAAATGGATAGTAGGTGCTGATTCAGTGCCAAAAAAATTGGGTAGCGGGGGATTAGAGGGACTTAAAAAAGTAGTGTTTAAACAAGGAAGTTTTCATAGCGGAACGCCGATATCAAAAACAGTTTCCAGCAACGGAAATACCGTTACTATCGTAAGAGATACTTCGGCATCATTGCCTGAGGGCGAGGCTAATTGGAACACATTTCTTGAAAAATATGGGATCGGCACGTCTGTAACAGAAGTTTCTCATGCTGTTGATTGGGCAGGAGGAGATGTCAGCCATTGTGTGCTGGGCCCGAAGATCGATATGTCAAAAATGTTTCCGAATGACTATCAAGACTGGAAAGAAGAAAATTTTCTTTTTGTTATGATGGATTGGACTATTTATTGCAGCCATGGGGATCAGAATAACTTATCGATTATTCAGGACAAACAAATGTGCAGCCAAAAAGAATGCACTTATAATCCGTCAGCGGGAACTCTCATTTTTCCTAAATGTTATCCGTCCGCATACGAAAGCGACAACGGCGGGACAGGAGGGAATATTGGCGCAACTATTAACCATTATGAAATATGGATTATTTCTTAAAACGGAAGGCGATGCTTATGGACGAAATTTTAAACTATGACAAAAAAGCGATCAATATGCTGGCGAAGCAGATCGCCGCCCTGGTTAAGACCCACGAACATAAATACGACAGAACCTTTTCATCTGCCATAAAAAGCGTAAACCCGGACTCCACTTACACCATTATGGATGACGGCGGCGTGGAACGGAAGTTAAAATGCTCCCTTCCAAACGCCGCCCTGAAAACCGGGCAATATGTATGGGTCAAAATCCCTTCCGGCAGGCTGGAGGATATGCACATATGCGGAAAGAAATAAGAGGAAAGGAGGATCAAGCCAATGGCAAAACCCATCGTGAATAAAATAACTCCTTTTGACGCTGAAATGGACAAGGAAATCGGATTTGCATGGAACGGCAGCCAGCCGTATGCGAACCGGCTGGTCATTTATAACGCCGACTCCATGGAAATGGTATATGACAAAAAAATAACTACTTTTACCCATTCCCACACCATTCCTGCCGGAACGCTGAAAAACGGAAAACAATGGATCGCCCAGTTCCAGACGTTCGACGTGGATGATTTGGAAATCGGGTTGTCTGACAAACGATATTTCCAGACGTTTAAGACCCCGCTCTTCTATTTCTATGGCCTGGAAAACGGACAGACCATCCCTTCCGCCTCTTACGAAGCGCAGATCTACTATTTCCAGGAAGACTATGAGGACATCCAGTCCTTCCGTTTCTCCCTTTATGACGGCACGAAAACACTGCTGAAGGAAAGCGACACCTTATATAACAGCGACAAAATCAGCTACACTTACAAAGGATTGGACAACCACACCGTTTACTACCTGAAATGCCATGGCATTACCGTAAACGGCATGGAAATCGATACCGGCTATATCGAAATTTACACCGACTATAAAATGCCGTCCACCTATGGAATCATCTATGCGGAAAACGACCCGTTGCACGGATATATCAAATACCATACCAATATCAGGATTATACAGTATAACGGCAGCAAGACCTTCCGCTTCGAAAACGGAATGATCGACCTCCGGAATGACGAAGAAGGAATCTATTATGAAGAAGGATTCGTCATAGAAGATGATTTCACGTTGAAATTACGCGGCATGTATCTCAACCAGACCGCCACGATTCTGAAGCTGCGCAACACGCAGTATTCCCTTCTGGTAGAATCCTTTTTAAAGGAAGACGGCACAACCCGTTTCAAGCTCACCGTCCCAAACCGGCTGGGCAACTATATCCTTTATTCGGATGCCCTCGCGTTCCAAGCGTCGGACATGGTCTGCATCTGGATCAGGCGCGTCCGCGACATTTACCAGCTGGAAATTCTCATTGATCCCGATTTTACGGAAGAAAACAACCTTTGGTACGGACAGCAGATGCCGGGAACCGGCCTGGAAGTATATGACTCCTGGATCGATGCGCCCAATTTATTTACCTATGCCGTGGAGCGGGATGGAATGAACATCCACTGTTCCGACAGCGAACCCGACGAAACCAAAACAGACGACCTATGGATTTAAGGAGGTGACAACATGTTTTTTCTCAATCATATCCTCGGCGCTTCCCCGGATACCATCCCTCTGACCCCGACACATCTGGCCAACCTCACCTATATAAAGTTGAGCAACGGTCTCTATGACTGTCTGTATATTACCAGGGAAACCGATTCGGAGCCGTCAATGGACTGCCCGAGGGAATGGGATTTTGACACGATATTCCATGCCGATTTTAATAATTCCACCAACGCCGGGAATGTAGACTGGAATTTACAGTCCGTATCCCATCTGCTCGTCAAAAGGAGGGATACCTCAAAATTCCAATGGACAACTATCGCTGTAAAAGAAATCCATACCCTCAAAGATTTTTCGGACGGAATCAAGGGAAACGATTATACCAACGCTTCCCATGCGGAATACCAATATGCCGTAGTCCCCGTTCTCCATGGCACGGAAGGGCTATACAATACTATTTTTGTCGATTCACAGTTCCGTGATATTTTCCTCGTGGAAAAAAACTGCATCATCGGCGCGCCCTCCTCCGACGGCTTCTGCGATACAGCAAGAAGAATCCCCTCTTCCCTCGCCGAAACCATCCATAACCGCTATCCTTCCTATATCAGAAATACCATTTCCAACTATGACAAAGGCAGCTGTAAAGGCAAATTCATAGAACTGGATGAGGAAAGCTGTAATTTTTCCGTTACAGACGCGCTCCGCATCCCCTACCAAAGAAAAATCATGGATTTTCTTGCCGACGGAATGCCGAAATTATTAAAACATTTTGACGGAAGGATATGGCTGATCGCTGTCACCGGCGATCCCACGGATACCGCCGACGGCGCATACAATAACCGGGCTGTCTCTTTTGAATGGACGGAAATCGGAAACTATGAATCCGAACGGGACTTGTATTACACAAACCTGTCCGATATCGGGGAGGAATGGTGGAACGAATGATCACAGCAAAAGACCTTCAGTTAATATTACAAAAGCCATTGCATTTTTTATTAAAAATCGAAGTCCTAAAAGACGACGGAAAAACAATACTCGACACATTGAAAGGCGTTGTCATCGGCGGAACTGCCTCCATCGACAGCGCCTCTTCCGTTCGGCGAACCTTTTCGGCCTCCCTGGTCCCCACCCTTTATGACAGGAACGATACAAAAATCACGGAGGAGGGACTCGTCTGGCTGAACAAGGAACTCCGCATATATGCATGCATCATGGATATAAGAACTGGAACATATACCTACTATCCGCTCGGACATTATATATATACCAGTTCTTCCGGCTCCTACGATGCCGCCACGAACCAGCTGACCATTACATGCAGTGACTATATGTCCAAATTGGACGGCAGCAAAAACGGACAGATCGGCGCATTGGTGACGAAAATTCCTGCCTATGAAGAAAATACGGAAACCGGCGCAGTCATCAAACGCAATATCATACGCGAAGCAATGATTGCCGTTTTAAAACAATCCGGCGGCATTGCGCATTATATGGTAGACGACATGGGGGAATATAAGGCGCTGCCACAAAATAACGACAACTGGAAAAGCTACAGGGAACAAAACCCCCTATGGAATGCCATCCCTTATGACCTAGAATTCTCCAGCGGATGCACTGTTTTGTCCATCCTGGAAAAACTCCGCGACCTGTACCCCAACTACGAAATGTTTTTCGATGAATACAATGTATTCACATGCCGCATGATTCCAAGCTGTTATAAAGACGATATTATTTTCAGCAATGAATTCCTCCAAAAGATTTATATCTCGGAAGACACCAATATAGACATGGCGGCCGTCCGCAACATATGCGAAGTATGGGGAAAGGTAATCGAAGCGGATTTTTACACGGAACAATGCAGCTGCCAGAATAATGTCTACCACTGCTCCATCAACGGATATGAGGAAGCCTATTATAACGGCGATACGGTCGCCGTCAAAATACCGTCTGCAAACGCTGCCAACCCTAAATTGAATATCAACCAGCTAGGAGCCGTCAATATCCTGGACGAAAACACGGATGCCCCTGTTGCAGCCAATGTTTTGGAGAAAGACGTTGTCTTTGTTTTCAAAATAAAAAGCAAAAGAGCGAACGGGCAGACAACCTACAATGCCTACCTTCTCGGCCATTGGCAGGCGCACGGAATGAATGTCCTGACGGACGGCACTGTCGGCAGGGACTATACCTTCCATGACGGAACCGTATGCCCTCAGTATTCCAAAAAGTATTTCCAGAAAAAATACAACTGTGAATCCGTGGAACTGGAAATCATCCCCAACTCCCCATTTACCGTGCAAAAACTCGGCGAAATACTGGATGTGAAAACAGGCGGCGACTATGACCATATCACTTCCGACTCCCTCGCCCTCTCCCTCGCCAAGTGGGAGAACTGGAAAAGTGCCAGGCTCACGGACAGCATTACCCTTACTACCAATCTCGTCCCCTTTTTTGATGTACACCTGAAAATATTGTACCAAAGCTCCCATTCCGACATCCCGGAACAATATATCATCAAATCCGTGAACCACGACTTCGGCACATGGACTTCCACATTATCTTTAATGAAGTTCTATCCTTTATATAATGATGTCATCAAGGAGATAGGAACTCACCGGGTGCTGTCTGAATATAAACATGGCACGTTAAACAAATATGCACATTATAAACTAACCGAATTTATAGGAGGTGATCCTCATTAATTTAACTACAAATCTCAAATTGGGGAAACCCACAAGCGAAGAAAAATATGATATCAAGATACCCAACGCCAACATGGATATTATCGACAGCAGCATCAAAAAATTGCAGGATGCCGACCACAATTTTGCCTCAAAAGAAAACTTCCAGGCCCATGCGAACAATAAGAACAACCCGCACGGAGTCACTAAACAGCAGTTAGGATTGGACAGAGTAGTAAACCGGCAGCAGATATACGGCCTTCCAGGCGCTGTCACTTCCGGCGGAATACCTGTTTTTGACGGCAATGGATATACCGTCAGGGACAGCGGGTTTACCATCGGAACTTCCGTCCCGCCTGATGCCGCCTTTACTGACACGACTTACGGAATTGCAGACAAAAACATTCCTGGTATCGTCAAATCCAGCGATTCCATACAAGTTTCTTCCGATGGAACCGCCTCCGTCATTAATGATTCCCATTTGCACGATACGCAATACTATGCGAAAGCAGAAGCGGCCCGCATATTCTTCCTGAACTCTAATATTTCACAGAGCAATGAAAATGAGGCAAGCCGCGTTCCAAGCTGTGCTTTATTGCATGAAATAATACAACAAAAGGATCTGCAGATAGAAAACTTGAAAAATGAGATCCATGCGCTAAGCGGCAATTTGGGAAATACAGTATCGGCATATGTTACAAAATCAATAACATTGCCGGCTAATATGGAAGATTATATCGAATTATGCCGCACTCCGGCACTGCAGCCCGGGACATACCTTATCTATTACCGAATGTCCAACTTTTCGAATGATACCGTATACCAAATACTGCGCAGCTCTGACAGGCAGTACATAAGTATATTTTCAGGGCAGAATGGTATGGATACTGTTACGCTGTCGACGCCATGCGCAATGATAATCGTAGCCCGCAACAGAGGGGATGCCTATACCGTCGGAGCAAGCGGCAATAACAGGCTGTCAGCAATGCGGATCAAGTAATTTGTCTAAACTAACTGAAAAGGAAGCAAAAAATGACGCAAACAGATTTTATAATACAAAATGCCTCATCATATACCCACGAATACAGCAATTTCCCCAACAGTTTAATTAAACAGCACCATTTTAGGAATGCTGACGACTCTGTTGCATCTTTAATTAATGAGATTACTGATTTAAAAATGCGCGGCCTATATGATCAGGCAACTAAAAAATAACTGAAAACGCGGGCATACTCTCGCATTATAACATGGATGCGGAAACCATCAATACCATTGAGGAAGAAATACGAAACGTACAGATTATGAGCATCCAAAAACATCAATGTATCTATTTTGACAAAGAGCCGAATATCTGCTGCAAAAACGACGTATGGCTTGGAGAATAAGGAGGAATGATGCAATACCCATATATTTCTATTTTCCCGGAAGGAATCGATGAGCGGACATACTTCTGCGATGTGGATCTAAAAGGCCAGACTGTGATGGAGGCTTATAGCCGCTTTATAGAAGCGCACCAATACACAAACGCTAATATCTATTTAAGCCAGCAGAACAAAGTACACCATTATTCTGCAGACTTAATGAATTATCTGGAAGCAAAAACCAAAAGCACGCAGGAACATATACTAAGCTGGGAAAAATACAGTCCGCATCATCTATCCAATACGGAACCGGATATCAGCGTAAATGAATTTTGGATATAGGAGGTAAAAAATGCCAATCAATGAAACTATTTTAAAAAATCGAAAATATAGGCACTGCATAGACAGTACGACTGGAAGCAAACGCTGGAACAGATATTCTTTCTGGACACATGCTTCTGACGTAGAGTTTAACGACGGCAGGAACTTGCAGGACAAGCTGGGAAGCTTCAAAGGAGTAACTACCAATGAAAACCAGACAGCAGGATATGCTGCGGATGTAACACTTCTGAAATCAATCAAAAACAGCCTGTCGCAATCAATAACATCCCTTACCAATCTGGTAAACAGTATAAACACCAGATTGGGCGGATTAAGATTTTATGAGGACCCTAATGGTAAATGGGTAGTAGGTGCTGATTCAGTACCAAAAAAATTGGGTAGCGGGGGATTGGAAGGGGTAAAAAAGATTATATACCGTATCGATGATACTACTTACGGCAAACCGATCCGAATCGAGAAAACAATTGAAAAAAACGGCGATTGGCTTGTATATACTTATTACACCCATGGAGCGTATACTGATGGTTGGGTGAATCTACGCCCCATGCGAATAGATGTATACAGCGCCGGCCAGCCAAACGGGCAAAACCAACAGCATAACCATCATGACTATTTCTTTGATTTAAAAAATCTATTTCCAAATGATTATCAAAATTGGACAAAAGAAAACTTTATTTTCACCATCACCCACTACGAAGTATATTTTTATCAAGACAGCGGCAATAATATCGGCCCTGCAAGACCTGCGAAACGGTCTTATGAATATGATCCTGCTACTGGCATTCTCAGAGTGGTCGGAGCCTCTGTCAACTCATCCGAAAACTGGGGTGATGAACGTGAGGATTGCAATGGCAATTCGGAATTAAGAGTAAATGGCTTTGAATTATTTATCTTCAATTAAGCCAAATACAAAAATCCTTGAAAATGCTATATTTCATGCATTTTCAAGGATTTTTTTATATCGGAGTGACAAGACTTGAACTTGCGGCCTCTACTTCCCTAAAGTAGCGCTCTACCACCTGAGCCACACCCCGAAACGCAATAACTATTATAAACGCTGCCCGGCATAAAATCAACTACTTTTTCCAAATATTATAATATTTTAATATTTAAATATTTTAAGTTTTCCTTCCATTCTTCTGGTTCACATCTTCGCGCAGCAATGCATAAACGGTAGACACGATCGGGATGAAAATAAGCATCCCTGCAACCCCCATCAGGCTTCCGCCAATTGTCACTGCCGCCAGCACCCATATCGAAGGAAGCCCGACCGAATTCCCCACTACATGGGGGTAAATCAAGTTTCCCTCCACCTGCTGCAGCACGATAAACAGAACCAAAAACCATATCGCTTTTATCGGATCATCCACCATAATAAGGAAGGTTCCTACGAAGCAGCCGATAAAAGCCCCCACGATCGGTATCAAGGCGGTAAAGGCAATCAACACCCCTACCAGCACGGCATAAGGAAAGCGGAAGATCGCCATGGACACCACGAACATGCTGCCGAGGATCACCGCTTCCGTGCATTGCCCGGTAATAAAATTGGAAAAATTCCGGTTTGCCAGGGAAGCCACTTCCAGCACCTTCTCATATACCCCCTTGGGAAAATACGCATGCATCACCCTTTTCAGCTGGTCCCCCAGCTTCTCCTTCTGAGCCAGTATGTAGAAAGAAAATACAAGCGCCACAAACAGGTTCACAACGCCGCCTATAATGGTGGATGCCACCATCACTGTGGAAGTCACCACATTGCCCAGGCCGTTCTTCATAAAATCCACGATTGTGTTAAAAATCGAACCCCAGTTTATACTCTCGAAATCCAGTTCCTCCAGCATAGCCACCAGTTCCGGCCGCTCCGCCAGAAGCTGTTCCAGGGATGTCTGTACGCTGCTGAAAAACAACGGGATCTTATTCCCCAGCTCTATCATTGTTTTCCCCAGCTGGGGAACTACCGTTAATGCAACAATTACCATAACCAAAATCACTGACACGAAGGCAAGAAAAATGCTCGCCGGCCTCTTCGCCTTCTGCATTTTCGCATTTTTCCCGCCCTCGAACAGCCTTTTCTCAATCGCGCTCATAGGGATATTCAGCACAAAAGCAACTACCGCTCCATAGATAAAAGGTTTCAATATTCCTATGACAAAAAAGACTCCCTTTAATACAAGATCAATTTTGATGACTGCCAGACATACCACCGCCGTAAAAATAATCAGCCCTCTTATTTTCTTTAAATTATTTCTGTTCAAATCCATAACTTTCCCCGTTTCTTTCGCATCGCTTCCTTTCGGAAGTTCCTCTCATGACTTTTTTCGCTTTAAAATCTCCAGGACATAATTCCATACCCGTTCCGTAGAAGAAATGCTCAGCCGCTCCTCCGTCGTATGGATATTTTTCATATCCGGCCCGATGGAAATGCATTCGAGGCCCGGGATTTTCGAAGACAATATCCCGCATTCCAGCCCGGCATGTATCGCCTGTATCTCCGGTTCTTTTCCATATAAATCGCGAAATGCCTCTACCGCCATATCCCGGAACGGCGATTCCTTCCGATAGGCCCAGCCCGGATAATCTCCCCGGACTTCCTGCGCCGCCCCTGCCATAGCCGCTATATTCTCCAGCTTTTCGATCAAAGCCCTCTTCGCGCTTTCCAGCGAGCTTCTTACGGAAAACTGGATCATCGCCTTATCTTTCCCCAGGCTTAAGATTCCCAGATTCAAAGACGTTTCCACCAGCCCATCGATATCGGCGCTCATTGCCTGTACGCCGTTCGGTGCGGCAAATAAAAGCCCGATCAGCCTGCCCGTATCCCTGCCGTCCAGGCAGTTCCCTTTTCCATCCCCCAATTCCTCTATTTCGCAAAAAATGCCGGGATCCTTTGTCTGCAACTCCTGTTTCCATTCCGCTTCGACGGCCTTCACGATATCCTTCAGCTCTTTGCCATTTTCTGTTTCCGTCAGCAAGACTGCATCCGCTTCCCTCGGAATCGCATTGTCGGCCAGTCCCCCCTCCAATTCTTCCACATATACCGCCATTTCTTTATGCAGTCTGTACAGCAACCTTCCCATAAGGACGTTGGCATTCCCTCTTTCTTTATCGATCTCCGCGCCGGAATGGCCTCCCTGGAGTCCTTTCACGCTGATTTTATACCGGCTCCCCCTTTTTTCCTCCCTGCACACAGGAAATGTCCAGTCCACCCTGGCGCCTCCTGCGCATCCTGCGAGAAGGATCCCTTCCTCCTCGGAATCCAGGTTCAGCATCCGTTTTCCCTTCAACATGGAAACATCCAGCTCCCTCGCGCCGTCCATCCCCACTTCCTCGTCCACTGTAATAATCACTTCCAGCCTCGGATGGGCGATATCATCCGCATCCAGAAGAGCCATCGCATAAGCCACCGCAATGCCGTCGTCCCCTCCCAGGCTTGTATCCTTTGCAAATATATCATCCCCTTCCACGGCGAGGCGCAGGCCGTCCTCCGACATATTAATGGGCGCTCCCGGCTTTTTTACTGCCACCATATCCATATGCCCCTGCAGGATTATAGGCGCTTCCTCTTCATATCCCTGCGAAGCTTCCTTGATCATAATTACATTCTTCCACTCGTCCTGGATACAAGCCAAACCCCTCTCTTTCGCAAAATCCATCAGATAATCGCTCAATTTATCTACATTCCCCGATCCATGGGGAATCCCGCATATCTCTTCAAAATACCGAAATACTTTTTCTGGTTTTAATCCGTCCAGCACTGCCATTTTTCTATTCCCTCTTTTCCTTTCCCATTGTTTCGCCCGTCCCGGCTTTTCTTCTTCTCATTAGTATACACCCAATCCTGCACAAAAAGTAATTAAAAAAAAATGAAAACTCCACAAGGTTCCTTCTTGCGGAGTTTTTATTTTTTCTTATCTGTTTTTGTCAAAAACTATTCTTTTATAAAAATCGGATTATGCAATCTTGCTTTTTGCCAGTTCTGCCAATTCCTTGAAGCCTTCCGCATCGTTTACTGCCATTTCGGAAAGCATCTTGCGGTTGATATCCACCTCTGCAAGCTTCAAACCATGCATAAATTTGCTGTAGGAAAGGCCGTTCATCCTTGCCGCCGCATTGATACGGGTAATCCACAATTTCCGGAACTCGCGCTTTCTCTGTTTTCTTCCCGCATAGGAAGAATTCAAAGCCCTCATTACTGACTGTTTTGCGATTCTATACTGTTTCGACCTCGCGCCTCTGTATCCTTTCGCAAGCTTTAATACTCTGTTATGTCTTCTTCTGGCTTTCATTCCGCCTTTAATTCTTGCCATGTCCTGTTTCCTCCTTACGACTTATCAAATATTACTTTTTACAGATACGGTAAAATCTTCTTCATATTCTTAACGTTTGTTTTATCTGTAATTGTCGATTTTCTAAGATTCCTCTTTCTTTTAGGGGATTTCTTTGTTAAGATATGGCTCTTATAAGCTTTGCTTCTTTTCAACTTACCTGTTCCCGTTACTTTAAAACGTTTCGCAGCTGCTCTGCTTGTCTTCATTTTAGGCATATACAATTCCTCCTATACTTCTTCATTTTTATCTATTTTAACTGTACGGACTAACGCTTTTCAGTTAAAAACATGGTCATGCTTCTTCCTTCTACTTTCGGCGCTTTTTCTATCGAAGCAATATCGGAAAGCGCTTCTGCAAAGTCATCCAGAATATGCTTGCTGTTTGCCATATGCGCCATTTCGCGTCCTCGAAAGCGAAGAGTGATCTTCACCTTATCGCCTTTGGTAATGAACTTCCTGGCCGCGCTTATTTTCGTATTCAAATCATTGGTATCGATATTGGGAGACAAACGGATCTCCTTGATTTCAATAATCTTCTGTTTCTTTCTCGCTTCCTTTTCCTTCCTCGCCTGCTCATAACGGAACTTTCCGTAATCCACGATCTTGCAGACAGGCGGCTTTGCAGTAGGGGCAATCTTCACCAGATCCAATCCGGCTTCTTCCGCTAAACGAAGCGCTTCTCTGGAAGGCATGATACCCAACTGTTCCCCATCTTCACCGATCACACGTACTTCCTTGTCTCTAATCTGCTCGTTAATAAATAAATCGCTAATGGCTTTGTCCTCCTCATAATACGCTAAAAAATGGATAGCATAGCTATCCACTTATCTTCAAACTGCCATAGTCCGCACGCGTAAAATAATACGGAACTTTGACCTATGAACGCCTGCCAGCCCGCTCGCCGCAGGGTGAGAGTGGATACTCTGCTTGATCTCTGTTCGGCATACGCATATGCTTTCGCATGTCGTCTGCCAAATCCTTAAGAATTATAACACTGCTTCCATGATATGTCAACATTTTTCTTTAGATTTAGAAACTATTTTTTTAAGGAAATCTATCATTTGTTTGATCATCGGCACTACGCAAATACCAACCGTATCGTCTCCGCGCTCTTACGGAACTCTTCCATTCTTTCATCATCTGCCGACTGGGAATAGGTGATCGTATACACTTTATCCGCAATAATGATATAAATCAGCTGTTCCATCTTCGTTTCGCCCGCCTTGCAGGACAATTCCACTTTATGGGCGGGACATCCGCTCACTTCCGTTTTCGTATGTTGGAAACGGTCCACCGCTGCGTTTTGTCCGTAAGTTTCTTTCAATTTTTCTTCCATCCGCTTTTTATATTCATCCGTACCAAGCATCTGGTCCAGCGCTTCCCCGTCCACATTTTCCGATGCGGTATAATAAATATTGGAAGAATCCAGAGGGTTGCGCTCCGACAAATACATGCCTTTTTTGTCTTCGCTCGGGACATAGCCATCCGGCAGAACCACCGTACACCCGATGTCCCCATATACTTCTTTTTTATACGCCTTTTTTGCTTCCATGCCAGTCAACGCATGAAGCTGCGTTCCAGACATGCCGCTTTCCATCGCGGCTTTCTGCTCCGCCGCAAAAACGGTGTTTACCGCAAACATTCCTCCAAAGAAAAGCAGTACCGCAGCCCCGGCTCCTGCCAATACGATCATCCACTTATTTTTCATTGTCACTCCCATATCAAAATACGCTGTTCTCGATTCCGCTATTTATTATAGTGAAAATGAAGGACATATGCAAGTCCAAAAAATCGCTTTCTCTTAATATATTCTAAAATCCAGGATACGGATACAAACGCAAAAAGGAACCCCGTTTCCGGGATTCCCTTCCTGTCTCTGGAATGATTCCTGTCTCCTGCTTATCTTTCCTTAAAAGTCGCGCATGCCGTTTCCCTGCAATCGCAGGCGCCGCAGCCCTTGATGTCCACATGTTCCGCATGGCATTTGTAATTGCTGTTATAAACGCATTTTACCGCTTCGCAGTCGATGCTGATCGTCCTGCAGGGATGTTCCAGCGCGCTCGTATAAGAGTCGCCGCGTTTCTCCGCAAAGCTCTCACAGCAAGTATCATCCTTTTTGTCCGCATGTTTCCCGCCGACCATAATATCGCCTTTACAGCAGCACTCTTCTTTGTTATAAACACAATTCTCTACCGAACAGTCTAATTGAGCCATAGTTTAACCTCCTGATTTTCCCAGACTTGTCTTAACATGATGTTTCTTTATCAGTATGGCTGAAAACGATATGGCTTATTCATTTTTATGCATTTTATCTATCGTTATTTTTACGGTTCCTCCGCTGCTGTTGCTTTATACAGCCGGTACACCGTGACCCAATATACCTCCAGCATAACCTCCTGTTTTTCCTCGGCAAGAATACCCTTTTCTTTCCACTCTTCCAGCAAACCGCTGTCCTTATTTCCAATAAACCAGACGTTTTTTCCTTCTTCCAGCCAGCCTTTCAGTTCTTCCGCCGAAGACAGAGAAAAATATTTATTTTCAAAAATATCGCAGATCAGCTCCTCCGGCTCCGCACCCCAAAGATGCATATCGTTCTCCAGATAATAACCAACCACTCCCTGCACCTGGTTAAACTGTGTAATGACCGCATCTTCCGGCCCGATCTGCCCAAGCGCTTCCTCCACTTCCTCCATGCGCACCCTGCGCCATGTCTCATCATTGCGGAACCATCGGTAGTCGCCGATTCCCAGCAGGAATACCAGCGCCAAGACGGGAAGGAAAATTTTCCTGCTTCTTGCCGCCCTGCTGGCACAAAAAGCAAAGGAAAGCCAAAAACATCCGGCCGCCGGAACCATATACCTGACAATAAATACCGGCCTTAATAAAAAAGAAGCCGCAAACCCAAAAAGCACGACCCCGGCAAGCACTCCCGCCCCCGCCGCCGCCAGATAAGCCTCTTCCGCCTTTTTCCGACTCTGCCATAAGGCAGAAAGCATCAGGCCGACATAAACGGCAAAAAGAACGATGGCCGCCGCGACCTGGAAAGCGCCGCTGCCAAAAGGCGGCTTCATCAAAAACTTTACACAGGAACCGAAGGTCCTCCAGGTCAGCGGCAGTATCCAATAGTTTTCCTTCACCTGGGCCATCTGCCGGACCACTGCGGCCGTCCATGGAAGATAGGCCGCTATCGATGCCAGGACACAGAACACCCAGTTCCTCTTTTCTTCCCCCACCGCCCTCTTGACAATAAGATAAGCCAAAAGGAACAAATACACCATCGCTGCGGCCGCTCCGGCAAAATAATGAGTGTAAGCTGCTAAAACTCCATAAACCGCCAGGCAGATCCAATCTTTTTTCCTGCTTCCCTCTCCGCCTCCGATTCCGCAGACGACCTCGTAAGCATGAAGGAAAGCGGCTGTTACAAAAAACATCGCCAGCGTATACATCCTGATTTCCACGGTATATTGGGACAGGCTCGGCATCGCTGTTATACCGAATGCAAACAGGCCGGCGCACAGCCAGCCAAAACGCCGCCGAACCATAGTTGCGGCATAAGCGAATAAACCGGCCAGGGGAAGGATCGAGCAAAGCTTGCCTACCACGATGCCGTTTGCCCCTTGCGCCATTCCCTGGACGATTTCCCTGGCTCCTTTTACAAAATAATAATAAACCGGCGGATGCACATCCCTTGCCGTCAAAGCGGTCAGATCCCTGAAGCTTCTTTCCGTAAGCCCCATCGTGAATAACTCGTCATACCATACCCCGTCGGCAAAGCAAAGCCTTGCCGACAGGAACAGCATTCCGCAGGCCGCCGCAAAAAAGGCTATTCCGAGCCAATCGTCGTATGTCCGTCGCTTCATGCTTCTTTTCCTTCTATGCCTTTTCTTCCGTTATCTCTTCTTTCCGAATCTCTTTTGTCCGAATCTCCTTGCAGATCTGTCCGATAAACTCATCCAAAGGCTTTACGCCCTCGTCCCCTGCAAAGCGGCTTCTGACCGAAACGGTCTTATCTTCTTCCTCTTTCTGCCCTATGATCAGCATATAAGGCAGTTTTGCCAGCCTTGCTTCCCGGATTTTAAAGCCGATCTTTTCGGAGCGGTTATCCACCGTGGCCAATATGCCGTTCTCCTTCAATTCTTTCTCCACTTCTTTGGCGTAATCTCCATACTTTTCTGAAATAGGGAGAACCCTCACCTGTTCCGGGCATAACCATGTGGGGAATTTGCCCTCGTATTTCTCGATCAGCCATGCCAGCGTCCTCTCATAACATCCCATCGAGGTCCTGTGGATAATATGAGGCCGTTTCTTCTCCCCGTCCTTATCCACATAAGTCATGTCAAAACGTTCCGCCAGGAACATATCCAGCTGGATCGTAATCATCGTGTCTTCCTTGCCATAAACGTTTTTCGCCTGAATATCCAGTTTCGGCCCGTAAAATGCCGCTTCCCCTTCCTCTTCCGTATATTCGATGCCGATATGGTTCAGGATCGACCGCATCATGTCCTGCACTTCATTCCACTGCTGCTCCGTTCCCAGATAGTGGCCCTGGTCGTTGGGATCCCACAAAGACAAACGGTAAGCCACGTCATCCTGAAGCCCCAGCGTCGTCATGCAATATTTCGCCAGATCCACGCATCCCCTGAACTCTTCCTCGATCTGGTCCGGACGCACGATCAGATGCCCCTCGGAGATCGTAAACTGGCGCACGCGGGTAAGCCCGTGCATTTCGCCGGAATCCTCATTGCGGAACATAGTGGAAGTTTCCCCGTAACGGCACGGCAGATCCCTGTATGACTTCTGGCTCTGTTTATAAACATAATACTGGAACGGACAGGTCATCGGACGCAGGGCGAATACTTCCGCCTTTTCATCCGTCTCATCGCCAAGCACGAACATCCCCTCTTTATAATGATCCCAATGGTCAGAAATGATATACAAATCCTTTTTTGCCATCAGAGGGGTCTTCGTCCTCATATAGCCCCGTTTTTCCTCTTCATCCTCGATCCAGCGCTGCATCGTCTGGATCATTTTCGCTCCTTTCGGCATAAGCAGAGGAAGCCCCTGGCCGATCACGTCCACTGTGGCGAATAATTCCATTTCCCTGCCCAGCTTGTTATGATCCCTTTTCTTAATATTATCCAAATATTCCAGATAATCCGCCAGTTCCTCTTTTTTATTAAACGCTGTGCCATAAATCCTCTGCAGCATGGTATTGTCGGAGTTCCCTCTCCAATAAGCGCCGGAAGAGGAGATCAATTTAAACGCTTTGATCCCTTTGGTACTCATCAAATGCGGCCCCGCACAAAGATCCACAAAGTCCCCTTGCTGATAAAAAGAAATCACCGCATCTTCCGGCAGGTCGCGGATCAGCTCCACTTTATAAGGCTCGCCCTTTTCTTCCATAAATTTTATGGCTTCTTCTCTGGGCAGCGTGAATTTCTCCAGCCTCTTTCCTTCTTTGATAATTTTTTTCATCTCCCCTTCCAGCTGATCCAAGTCTTCCCTGGAAAAAGGGACATGTTCAAAATCATAATAAAATCCGGTGTCGATGCTGGGGCCGATCGCCAGCTTCGCATCAGGATAAAGACGTTTCACCGCCTCCGCCAGCACATGGGAAGCCGTATGCCTTACTACCTGGAGCCCCTGCTTATCATTGGCCGTCAGAATATTAAGCTGGCAGTCAGACTCCACCATCGTCCGCAGATCCGCTTCTTTTCCGTCTATTTCCCCTGCGCATGCCGCCCTTGCCAGCCCTTCGCTGATGTCCGAGGCGATATCGATCACGCGCATAGGTGCCACATACTCTTTCTTGCTTCCGTCTTTCAGTGTAATAACCATCGTTTTCTTCTCCTTTCCCAAAATTCCCCTCTATCTTCCCGCGTCTTTAATCTTCCCAGTCATAATCTCCGTCTTCGCAGTCCCATTCCCCGCAGTCTCCTTTATGGCTGCGGTTATTGTTCCCATTATTACACCCTACCATAACCCGCTTCCTCGGCGAAACCAGCATCCCGACCACCAGGCCGAAAAGCAGGCAAACCGCCAGCATCAGAAAATACTCCCTTTTCTTCATCGTTTTCATTTCCTCTAAAACCACTTGTAATTCTTTCCATTTTTCCTGCATTTCTTTTCCTCCTTATTTTCTTTTTGAATTCCTTCCGCATGGGGCTGCGCATAAAAAATCCCTTGCACTGCTCGATTGCTCGCACAATGCAAGGGACGTATTATAATCTATTACGCGGTTCCACCCTTGTTGCTCTGCCTATAGCGGATGCAATGCTATTCATCCTCCCATATGCAGAACCACTTCATTAAGCCGATAACGGGGCCGCCGGACCGGATTAGGGCCGCTCGGAGCTGGTCTTCGGATGCATCCGGCTAAGATACTTCCAGCCTCCGGCCGGGAAAAACAACTGCCGCCCTCCGAACGCATATGCATCCCTTCACTGCTGGCATTTCACCCCGCCGACGGTATCTCTCTCTGGAACCCTCTGGCATCTTACTCGTCTCTTCAAAACTTTCTGATTATTCTTTTATCCTTCTGTCGTTATTCTATGACATTTCTGCGGATATGTAAAGAGCTAATTTTTGCATTTTGCAGGAGATCCGCATTGACTCCCGGCAAATGACGGTTTCAGGGAAATCAGTCCATATCCTTTAACAGGATTTCTTCCAGAATCTCCGCCGCGCTGGCCACCAGCCTGCTGCAAGGCCGACTCGCATAGTATTCCTCCGTCCGCTTTTCCGGCCTGGCGCTCTGCTCTCTTTCCAATATCCCCAGCAGCTCCCGGCAAATAATCGTCCCGTTTTTCTCCCGGAACTTGTCGCTCATTTCCCGGACAAGAGCGTAAATTCTTTCCTTCCCCTCTTCATTTTCAGGGTCGGTATTGCCATCCTTCAGTCCCGCCAGCAATGCCATGGCCGAAACTGCGCCGCATACTTCCCGCATCCGCCCGATGCCGCCGCCCATAGGGCTTGCCAGCTTCAAAGCTGTTTCCCTGTCCATGCCGAACAAATCCGCATAGGTGGAAAAAACGGACTGGGCGCAGCCAAAACCGGATTCAAAAGTTTGTACCGCCTTTTCAACTCTGCTCTCCATAGCCAGCCGCCTTACTGATTCCTGCCGCAGCATTTTTTATATTTTTTGCCGCTTCCGCAAGGACATGGATCGTTAGGGTATACCTTGTCCCCCTTTACGATGGTAGTAGAAGACTTCTGCTCCTTATAAAGGGCTTTTTGTGTTTCCGCATCGAAAATATCGTTCCATTCTTCCAAGCCATAGAGCCAGTCAGCCCCTGCGGCCACCATATTTTTATAAAGAAGCTCTTTATCAAAACCGAGCTGAACCCTGGTATCCTCCTCCATCTCCTCGATCGGATTCGCCTCTTTCAGACTATCGTTAATACCGTCCAGAAAACCGGTCATCGTCATGATATCCACGCTGAATTTCTCTGCCAGCTCTTTTACCGTTCCTTCCTCCACTTCGTCCGGCGTCTTTAATAACTGCGCATAAATTTCCTTCTCTTTCTCAAAATAATCAGCCCATAACCTCTGCAGGTCTCCTTTATTCGCCGTTTCCGAATATGCCATTTCTTTCCATTTCTTTAATAAAGCCATCTCTTATACCACCTTTTGTTCGATTATCGTCTATTTTTCTTTCCGCGCTCCCCCGTCTAAAACAGACGCAAAGCGTTCAAACTAACGATAGTATATACCACTTTTAAAAAAAAGTAAATTTTTTTATTTTGGGTGAATAAACTTTTTCATCCTGTCAATAATAAGAGTAGTCAATGGATCCCCCTCCATTGGCAAAGGCAGGTGAAAAACCTGATGATATCGCAAAAGATAAGAAAAATACTTATCCTCCCCTAAGGAAGCCTTTAGGACTGCGGATGGCGCGGTTTTAGGGGCTTCCGTTTTGTTTTATAGGGCAAATTTAAAGCATCAGTCCCATATATTTCTGATTTCATAATTATCAATAACTTTTGCCTCCGCAACGCAATCTTCTAATTCCCGCGATATTTTTATCTGTGAATCTAATATACAACCATAATAAATATGCAGTGCATTTACACAGTTATACAATCCATCCATGTAAAATCTCTCCCCTTTTTCAGCTGGTTCCTTATAAAGCTCCATGCATTTTCTGACCGCAGACGCAATATATTTTTGTAGCCTTATATCTAAAAAATAATCCTGCATCATCAGAGACGTTAGTTCAATCCAAATTGTTTTTGCATATTCAACATCCAAATACCTTATAGAACCCATAAAGTTTTCAAACGAACTATCTATATCAGCATTCCTTTCCCCTTTGCTTTCCAAGCAGAACAGCAAACACCTTATACCTGTAAATGCACTGGAATATTTTTTCTTATTTCTGGATAAAACAATGTTCTCAAAAATCTCCATGCACAAATGATACTGCTCATTGTTAATTTCATTGACCATACGGATAACATCCGTCACAATTTGGTTTTCATCCAATATCCTCCAGATCTTATTAATTTTGCCATTTACCGATGTTGCAAATCCTCTGTCAATGGCCTGAATATAAATCAGAGCAGTCAACTCCCCAATATATTCAAATTTCTTTTCTGCACTATATTTTTCAAAACAATCTTTCAAAAGGCTCTTTTCATGCAATATATAATTATACGCTGTATCCAGCATGAATATAGCCAGCTCTTCGTCTAACTCCACCTTTTCAATCTTCCGTTTTGACATTCTTGACGTTGAATAGAAAAAATACAAATAATTGTGTACACTGTCCAGAGAATTTGCTCTAATCACGCCAAAATTGGTTACAGATGTCAAATACTTGTCTTCGAAAAGATACTGATAATACAATTCTGAAAATTTAGCAGTATTAGGATGCGGCAATTCTTCCCATATAAACGGATAATATAACTCCGAACACGGCAATTCATCACCATCCCATAAAACATCTTCTATTCTTTTCCTCAAGTCTTCCAATTTATAATTTTTCCACAACAACAAAAGCTGTGCTATCCCACAATCCCGCTCTTTTATGTCTTCTTTACCCGCCAGTTGAATTGCACTAAGATAATAATCCCGTACACTCCCCTCATCCACAACAAACGAAAATCTAGGGAACCGCTGATTAATTAGTTTTATTTTCAGCATTATCCCGTTTTGTCAGTTTTT
>OFGQ01001003.1_pt1 | contig 20116 bp, 15 predicted proteins | sample 1521791 | NCBI WGS metagenome assembly OFGQ01 (sample SAMEA3504116, study PRJEB24116) | mouse gut metagenome | biome: mouse gut; feature: mouse-associated habitat; material: faeces | place: Denmark | collected 2011 | reverse complement strand
AGGTGGACCCGTCGCTGCGTCTGCCCAATACGGTGGATTTTGCAGCCTTGTGGGAACAGAATGAGGATGTTTATGCCTGGATTACGGTGCCGGGAACTCTGGTGGATTACCCCGTTCTGCAGCATCCTTCAGACGATGAATATTATCTCCACCATACCATCGATCATGTGGAGGGACTGCCGGGGAGCATATATTCGGAGACTGTAAACGCAAAGGATTTTACTGATATGAATACCATTCTCTATGGCCATAATATGAAAAATGATACCATGTTCGGAAGTCTTCATGATTATGAAAATGCAAACTTTTTTTCGGAGCATCCCTATGTGTACATTCATCTGCCGGAGCGGACGCTTCTGTATCAGATATTTTCGGCGGTAAAATTCCGAAGCGTGTATCTTCCTTATTATCTGAATTATGAGGAGGAGGGGGATTATACGGCTTATGTGGAGGAGCTTAAGGAATCACCGGGATATATGAATGAGACGGCGGAGCCTTCCTTTGGAAACCGTCTGCTGACCCTGCATACCTGTATCGGACATGACGAAAATCATCGGTATCTGGTGGTTGCGGTGCTTATGGGGGCGTATGATAAGGAATTATAAGATATCAGCTATTTCCATATCCTGTGTTCGGACAATTTGCGTACATTCTGTCTGCTTTGTACGAACACAGGATATCAGTATATCAGATAACCCCTTTCATCACCAGCACCGAAACCGCGCAAGTCAAGAACAGAAACAGGGAAAATACAATCACTCCCTTAGAATCCCCCGTCTGCTCCGCAGCAGACGGAAGCGCCAGCTTCGCTTTCCTGAGAGCCGTTACCACCGGCTTATAGAAGAGAAGCGTAATAGCCGTATTCAGTCCGCCCTTTAACAGATTAAAAGGCAGAAAAGCAGGCAGCAAAAGCTCTGCAACAGCTTCCCTCGGATACCCCATATAAATCGGAGCGATCCAATAATTCCAAAGCATCATCACCGATACCTGGCAAATGAAGCCGCCAAGCAGCCCGGCGGCCAGCCCTGACGGCCTTCGCCTCTTTTCATATACCAGCGCCGCAGTACATGCAAAGGAACAACTGGAGACAATATTCATGATACAGCCCAGGACTCCCGTTCCGCTGATCGTAAGCATCTGCGCTATGGCAACGATCACACTGACCGCCAATGAAGCAGCCGGTCCAAACAATAATCCCCCAATGACTATAATAATATCTTTGGGATCATACTTCAAAAAAAGGACGACCGGAACACGCCCGATGGCCGCAGCCGCATACGCCAGCACACATAACATGCCCATTGTTGTAAGTTTCTTTGTCTTGTTTCGATTCATATAGAATACCTCCTGAAAATAAAATAAACGCTTGAAAGCATAAAATGCCTTTCAGGCGTTGATTTTCAGGTGTATTAAAAATGCCCACAGGACAGGTTTATAAAAAAGAGTGCAAAAACCAAAATCAGATTTTCTCTGACCATTTCAACACACCTTCTTTAATCCGGACTATACCGTCGGTTTTGGAATTTCACCAAACCCCGCGCTTTCGCGCCCGCGGACTGTCACCGCCGATCGGGAATTTCACCCTGCCCTGAAGACATTACTGCTATTCAATTATTTACCCAAGTATACCACCGAAAAGAACTTTTTACAACCGGAATTTGCCGGTCGCATCGTTCAGTCTGCCCACTACCCCATTCGTATTCTGTAAGGATGTATTCACGGAGTCGGAGATCTGCACCACATCCATAATGCGATCCGCAATATTGGCCGTTCCTTCGGCACTCTGCTGCGCCGCCTGTGAGATGCCTTCCAAAGAATCCGTAATATTGCCGATGGATGCCAGAAGTTCCTCGGAAATCGCGCTGAAATCAGCCACAAGGGAATCGATTTCCCCGGCGTCTTCATTATAATCGCCCGCAATCGTTTCAAACAAACCAATGCTTTCCATCACCTGATGATCGATAAACGCCAGCAAAAGCTTCGCATCCCTTGCCAGGCTCCCTACCGCTTCGTTTACCTGCTCCGTTACTTTCTTGATGTTCTCCGTACTCTGTTTGGACTGCTCGGCCAGCTTGCGGATCTCATCCGCCACCACTGCAAAACCTTTTCCTGCTTCTCCTGCCCTTGCAGCCTCGATGCTTGCGTTCAACGATAACAAGTTCGTCTGCGCTGTAATCTCCATAATGGACTCTGCCAGAGTGGATATCTCGGAAACTACCCTCACTTTTACCAATGCTTCCTGTAAGTTTCCTTCTATAGACTCTTTCTGCGCAACCAGGCTGCTCTTGCTTTCGCCCGCGGAGTTTTTCGCATCGACCGCTTTTCTATGTATTACCTCCGCGCGCCCTGCCCCTTCCTGCGCACGCTCCGCAATATTTCTTGCCGCATATTCGATCTCTTTTGTCATTTCATCGATGCTGCCGGCCGTGGCCGCCGTTTCCTCCATTGATGCGGAAAGCTGGGTGGTCGTCGTTGACACATCCTCCACTTCCTGGTTCAAATGAGCCATATCCTGCGTCATGCCATTGACGCTCTCCGTTGTCAGTCCGGTTTCCTTTTTCACGTCGCTGATCAGCCCGCCGATCCCTGTCCGCATCCTCTCTAGAATATTCAACAACTTGCCAAAATCATCTCTGCGCTTTAAAGCCATTCCGTCGATCTTTGTGGAAAAATCTCCCTCGGCCATGCTCTGCAGCACCCCTGACACCAATTTCAACGGCCTTGTAATGTTTAAAATAGTAACCAAAAGATAGATAACGATAAAAACTCCAAACAGGAGGCATACCGTTAAAAACATCCATATCTTCTGCCAGGTAAACTGGTTTGCGGATTCCGTGGACGCCGCAATCTGGGCATCGATATTGTCCACATAGTTTCCGGTTCCGATAACCCAGTCAAAAGGTTCGTAATATTGTGTATATGCCCGCTTCGGCATAGGCTCCGTTTCGCCCTCTTTCGGGTATTGGTAGTCAGTATAGCAGCTTCCTTCCGCCACGGCGCCCTGAATAAAAGCTTTTACCATTTCATAGCCCGTAACATCCTTCGTGCCTATGCGGTTCGTTCCCTCAACTTCATTTCCAAGAAGCACCACATTTACCCCGTCCGACTGATCCACCCAAAAATATCCGTCCTTACCGTACCGCAGCTCCCTGACCTTATCTGCGGCAAGCTGCATCCCTTCCTCCATGGTATAAACGCCCGCATCGATATCAGCCTTATAGCTGTCAAGCAGCGAAACAACCATTTCCACCTGCTGCCGGATACTGTCATCATAATCCTTACGGATGTTTTCCTCTTCCTCCTGGAGAATCCGTTCGTTGATTGCTTTCATATTGCTCACGGAAAAATTTATGCTGAACAACATAAATGCAATCATCATAACTCCAATAACCGCCATCTTCACTTTTACACTCAAGTTCTTCATTATCTATCTCCTCCTTCTGTTTTTTATTATAACACCAAAAAAGAAAGAGACACAATAAAATTGGTCATTGTGTACAAATGAATAGATAATAATGCAAATTTTCTATTCATTATTACCTTTCGCATGGCCGGATGTCATGCTATAATTCCTGTTAGACTACTAAAACTTGAAAATCAAAAGTGCAAAAATTCCACAGTTCCGGCACACGATACAAACAGCCCACTCAAAATAAGGAGAACATAATATGTCCGTTTATCAGATCGTATTCAGCCCAACCGGAGGCACAAAAAAAGTATCCGGCCTATTTACTGATTCCTTTGATGCAACAGCCATACTTTTCGAAAGTATACTTTTGAAAAGTATGCTCTTTGGTAAAAGCCTCACGCACCGCTCAGCAAAGTTGAGGCAAAAGCCGCACAGAGATGGAGGAAAAGATGAAGATTACAGCTTTACTCGAAAATAAAACGAACCGGGAAGATATGCTCACCGAACACGGATTGAGCCTATATATAGAAACTGAAAAGCATAAGATTCTTTTTGATATGGGACAGAGCGATTTGTTTGCCAAAAACGCCGCCGCGCTTGGCATCGATCTTTCGTCCGTAGATATCGCCGTCCTTTCCCACGGCCACTACGACCATGGCGGCGGACTCGAAACATTCCTGGAAATAAACAAAACAGCGCCCGTCTACCTGAACCGGCATGCCCTGGAACCGCATTACCATGGAGCGGAAAAATATATCGGGTTGGACGTTTCCCTCGCAAATAACAAGCGGCTCATTTTCACCGATGGCACAACAGCCATTGAAGACGGGCTGACCCTTTATTCCTGCCATGAAAAAATACGGAAGCACGACCTTGGCAGCCTCGGTTTGCAAGTTCTGGAAAACGGTGAATTTCTGCCCGAGGATTTCCGCCATGAACAATATCTCCTCATTGAAATCCCGTCAACGGAAAGCGGATCGGACAAGGATCAAAATAGAACAGTACTATTCAGCGGCTGTTCCCACAAAGGAATTCTCGATATCGCCGACTGGTTCCGACCAGATGTTCTCATAGGGGGCTTTCACTTTTCCAAACTGCCTCTCGACGATACCCTAAAAAGTTTTGCAAAGTATCTGGATACTTTCCCCACCGAATACTATACATGCCACTGTACCGGCCAAAAGCAGTTTGAATTTATGAAACAATGTATGCACGGTCTGCATTACTTATCCTGCGGGCAGAGCATTGAACTTTTTCAATAGCGGCCCTTTTTCCGCTTCCCTCCGCTTATAACCGGATCATAAAAGCCGCCGCTTAGGAATTCCCCTATGCGGCAGCAGGTAAAAATCATTTTCCAAACAGATCACTATGCGTCCCTGTACGCGATAGTTTCATTGCCAATTTGTAATCTTTTTTAAATTTTGTCGTCCAAACAATATCCCGACTCATCTTTTCAACTCCCGGAGAGCTTCCTCAACATCGGAATAACGCTTCACATCAGTATCATGTGTAATGCATTCCGCCTCCAGCATCGCTGCTACTGTTTCTTTGTTTGGCTGCTCCAGTCTCACATCAAAAGGAAAGCCTCCCACACGAAGTGACTGGCGTAAAAAAACATTAATAGCAATGGTAAGGTTCATCCCTAATTCATCGAATAAGCTTTCGCACTGCTTTTTCTATTGCGTCCGAAAGCATTCTCCATACTCTTTATTATATTCTGCAAATTCTACATTAACGCCCTTTTCTTTCAGAAGATCTACGAACCCCTGTCCGTCGAAACATAATTTTTCCACCGCATTTTTACAAACCAGAAGATTGCCGTCTGGTTCCAGCGTCAACGCAAAATTTTCAAAGCAATCCTCATTATAACCATTGCAGGACTTACATGGATACACAAAATAATTGATATTGTTTTTCAGTTCCTCATAATGCCGGGATCCGCCCCCTGTTTCCCCTGTCGTCAAATCTCTTTTTGCATCTTCCAACGGAACATATATGTCCTCAAAAACACCGCCGTCTTCCCCCCTCGGCTTTACCATATCAATGACTTTGACTTTGGAATCCTTTTCCAGTAAAAGCTCCTGCATCCGGTCATCGTCCAACAGGCCCCTTAATCCGGGGGCAATATATTTATGCACCGGTATATTCACTGTAAAGCGAATATTTTCCTCGTTCAATACCTTCAGCTTTTTCTGGAAAGCTTCCAGATAGGTTTCTCTTTTATAGTTCCTGCATCCGGTATATGCCTCAAAAGAATCGTTATCATATCCATACAGGCTGATTTTATAGCGGATATGGTACTTATCCAGTTTTTTTGCCACTTCCCTGTCCAGTCTTTCGCCATTCGTAATGACAGCTACGTCTGTCATAGGGAAATACTGTGCAATGCCTTCCAGCAGATTTTCCAGCTGGGGGATGCTCTGCATCGGTTCTCCGCCTGTGACGGTAATCTGTCTCACATCAAAGAGCTGTTCCAGCCTTTTCAAGCTTTCCAAAACGGCTTTATGGTCATACACTATCGCCGTATTGCTCAAATTTTCATGATGGCATCCCCTGCATTTATAGCAGCAGTTCGACCATAGCACGATCCTCAGCTTTATCGTCTTTTTCCGTATTTTCTCTTTTTTATCAAAAGCCTCCAGAAGCAGCTGTTCCGTGCATGCCAGTTTTCCTTCCCGATGCAGCTCCAGCAATTCTTCTTTTGTATATAATTGATAATTTTCAGCCAATTCCTTATTCATTTTTTCATTTTTTCTACAAGTCCCGTTACTGGTGCATACAAAAGCAAGACCCGGAATATTGGCGTTAAACGTTTTAAAGGTATTGCATATTTCCACATTGTCTATTAACAGATTACAGTCATCCCTGTAATGCCTTGCCAGCGCCCCTTCAAAGTCTTCGCCGGTGCGCATGCGCCCGCCCACCGGAGCGATCATCCCCGAAGCAATCGCTGTATTTTGCTTTCTTTTTTCCATCAAAACCTTGTCGTTAAAAAAGCAAAATCCCGATACATGCACTTCCATGCCGTAAATTTCGGCTCCCTTTATAGCGATTCCCTCATCCACATAAAAGTTGTAACTCTTTTGAAGCATCACGCCGCCGTTCTTATTGGACTCTATGTTATACTGAACCGTCTGGAACTTCCCAAACATCTTTTCATCCCTGTCTTTGAACTCCAAACCGGCGCGATCCACAATATACCCCTTGGAGCCTTCTTTCATTTGACGCTGCATCATGCCTTCCATATCTTTTTTGAAAGTTGCGTCAAAATCCCTCTCATGAAAATTCTCTTCATTGCAGGAGTAAAAATATACGATACCGGCATCTTCCAAAATATATTTTTTGGCGTTGCCCCGCTTCCATATATCCTTATACTTTTTAAAAGCTTCCTCGATAACTGTTGATTTTTCCATATGTATCGCCGCTATAATCATAGAATTCTTATGGCTGTTATAAATATATCTTACTTCCCTGCCTTCCGTTTTCTCCAGACATTTTTCCACGCATTCCCGAAATGCCTTTTGGTTCGCCGCCTCCACGCCAACCCGGATCCATACGGTTTCTCTCGGTCGTTCTTTTATTCTATTTAAAATTTTCCGAATCTCTCCGACCTTTTTCTCATTTTCCTTCGGTATGGCAATTTTCTTGCAATCGATCTCCACTTTCTCGTCCGTGATAACAAAATAACTGTTATTCGTATTTTTTGCGTTTTGCGTAAGAAAGTTCCTTAAATACTCATCCGCCAGGGAAATACCTATAAAAAGAATATGATAATTATTTAACAGACCGTGGAAAACGGAAATCCACCGTTCATTCCGGTAGATTCCTTCTACCGCTTCTTTTGTTATAATAATAGAAGACTCTTTATTAATATGCCCGTGCAGGTAAAGAACCTTTTTCCTTTTTTCATCCGGCCCGAATAAATCCGCATTTGCCTGGTCCTTGAGTACATCAATGTCATAAGACTCGCACCGCGGATCCACCTTATTCAAAAAAGTATCATAATTTGTTGTTATAAAAAAGGAAATGTCGCTGTCTTTCAAGTCTTTATAATTATGATCCATCGCAGATAAAATTTCTTCATTGTTATTCTGCTTATCTCTGATATAGTTCGCGATCAGAGACCTGATCTTATCTTCCCCTACTTTGGCCACACTCTTTACATATTCCATGGCTTCCCAAAAATTCACTCTGTCTATTTCCTCAATGCAAGCCTTTCTTTGCTGGGGATTGGCAATCACCTCTTCCACTACATGCTGAATCAGCTCCTTCCACCCCGGCAGATTGAGCTGCATCGATAATCCCGCTCCATAAAATACGATCAGGCGCTTTTTTAAATATGCCGTATTTAACTGCTTAATGTATTGATGCAGTCTGTTTTCGTCTTCGCTTCCTTCTGTTATTTCCTCCCGCCTTTTTCTCATTTCCGATTCCCCCCTTCTTCCAAACATTTAGGAACTCTTGGGCTGCGCCCTTTGCAGCCTTAGTGTTCCTTAATGTTTTTCTCACACGATCTTCTCTGCCACGTACACTCCCGAAACTGCGGCAGGTATGATCCCCTGTGCCAGTCCCGCGCAATCTCCCGTTACGTATAATCCGTCCACCGTCGTCATCATAGCTTCATCCAGACAGATCGTATCCCATAAAGACTCGATCTCCATTCCCAGAATATATATTTTTTTCCCAAACTCCTCTATCTGCCCTGCATGCAAACCGTTGAACTCCATGATCCATCGAATAATCTCATCCGCGACCTCGCAAAACATAGTATGCTCCTCCGGCTCTAAAAGCTTCCATACCGCTGCCGGCCTGGCAGATGCCAGGCTGGTGCCGTTTTGCTCCGAACCATCTTCCCTGTTTCGGAAAGAACTATAGTTTTGAAAAACCGGCATTCCCGAATAACCGCCCAACTTTTTATAACGGGCAATATAGCGGGAAACCACCTGTGAATATGTCATTCGCTCCCTGTCATGAGTAAGCTGCATCAGCAGCGCAAAGTTTGCAAAACCGCTCTCCTCATCTTTATCCAGAAGAATGTGACCGTCCAATAACGTAAAGTCCCCGTAATTCTCGCCTTTCAGTTTTCCGCCTTTCTTTCCCGCGCAAAAACAGAAAGTCTTAAACTTTCTCCCGCCTTTGACAAACCGCAGCTTCAAATCGGGATGACGTTCTCCGATGCCCGTCAAATATTTCTTATCCATTTCAAACCGGAAGCCTAACGATATAACGGGCGGTTCCGCCTTTACTCCCAGATGTCCTGTCATTTCCTTCCACCATGTCACGCCGTCTCTGCCCGTAGCGATGACAACTTTTGCCGCATAAACGGTCTCTTCCCCCGACGTCCTCTGCAATGTCAGAAAAAATCCATCTTCCTGTTTTTCTATCTTTTTTACTACTGTTTCCAGAGAAATACATTGGTTGGATTCCAAATAATCAAAACTGTTCCTGAGAGCCTCCTTCACCTGCCCGCTGTCCAAAGAACAGATCCCATAATCCTTTACATCCATCTCCGTTATCTTATTTCCCTCTGTCATCTGAAATTCCAGATACCGGTTCCGGAAAAAATGTTCCAAAGCAAACTCCAGGCAGGAATAATAAGCATCCGGGCCCAAAAGCTGATACAGCCTTTTCCCGCTTGGATACACGGACAGTTTCACGGAATCCCCATAATGGATACAGCCGCCAAATCCGGAAATCACATTGCAAATGCCATCGCATTTCATGCATGTCCTCCCGTGGTCCACCGGACAATACCGCTTTTCGTAGGAACGCCCTTTCTCGTAAATCATAAAATTATGGTTCCCTTTATCTAAAAGCTTCATGCCGCATGCAATGCCGGCAGCCCCTGCGCCGACAATCGCCACATCTAATTTTCTCATTTTTGTCCCCATTCCATTCCTGATGCGCAAATAGCAACAAACTACTCCATATTCGAAAATTCCTGCAGCAAACGCTCTTTTTCTTCTTTTCTGAGAACATTTTCTTCAAAAGTCAAATCTTCGATTCCTATTTCCTGAATTTCTTCATATGTCTTTCCCAAAGAAAAAAAACGTATGCTTTTTCCCTGTGCCATTCCCATGCGCATCTCTGCCAGCACGCCGTCGGCAACAGGGCCAAAAACCCATATTTCATCACTTAAATCAACCAAACTGGCATTTGCCGAAATCACCAGTTCCCTGTCTACCATGTCATTCATAAAATAGGACCAGTTATTAAAAGGATTCAACGGAACAGCATCATGTTCTAATACATACTTTGCAACCATCATCTTTGCAAAATAGTAATATTTAGACTGTGCAGTATATACTACTTTTTTTCTTCCCTCATTTTTCATAAATCCACACCTTTAAAAATGCCATGACTGATACTCTGTTCCTTTCTATTATGTATCTTTAATATAGCATACTCTGCTGCCCATAACAACAAAATTCCCCTTTCGCACCGGCGTTCTTTTCTTAAACTTCCTCCCTCTTCCTGCCAAGCACTCTCAACTCATGCCTTGCCTGATCGTTTCTTCGAAGACAGCATTTTACCGCGTGTTCAAAACACCGCGCCGCCTCTTCCCCGGAACCGTCATGAAGCGCCATATATCCTTTGCATTCCCATTCCTCGGTACACTCTCCCATCATACAGCTGCTGCACCACTCGCAAGACTCCATCTGCTGCAAATATTTCCTCGCTTCTTCATACTCCCCGCAATAATAGCAGAGCTGGAAAAGATTATAAAGGCTCACCCGCCGACTGGTGCATTCTCCCAGATGCAGCTCTTCCAGGCTTTTGCCGAGTTCTGCACATTCTTCATAAGATTCTGCCAGGCTCTTCCGGTACAATTCCCGGTATTCCTTTGCTTCTTCCGTTCTGCCCATCCGCCAGAGATTGCGCATGATCGTGGTCAGCGTCCAGCGGCAATCCGAATTCCCGATTCCAATCAGCCTGTCATATTCCAGTGCCTTCCTGAAAAATGCCAGCCCCCGCTCGCTGTCGGACAAATACTCATCATAGCAAAAGCCAATCTGCATATACGCCCTTCTCATGCCCCCATGATCCTCTTTCATTCCCTCTCTTCCGCCTCTTTCCAGCAGGGCCTCCGCCTCCTCCGTTTTCCGGCGCAAATCTTCTTCGGGCAGGTAACACTGGTACAAATCCAAAAGATCGCTGATGCGCTTCCCTTCCTTTTTCCATTCGTCGCACACATAATCCTCCAGCGTTGTCCCGCCGTATATCCGTTCCAGCGTTTCCAGCGCTTTTGCCCAGTTCTCCAGCCCCATGTAATCATCTTTAATATATTGCAGAATCTTATCCCGCTGCGTTTCCGTCAATACGTAGTTCAGCTTTTCCTCCAGCCAGCCGATACCCCTTTCATATTCGCGCTGCTCACAAAAATAATCGTGCATCCGGTAATAGGAATAGTGATAATCATATCCTTTTTTTAATTGTACTTCGATCGCCTTCTCAAAGCTTTCCATAGCCTCTTCTTTTCTGTCGGACATCTGAAGCAGCAGCCCCCTCTGCCCCCAGTTCCTGCATTGCTGGTCTTTCTCCAACGCCCTGTCGATCTCTGCCAAGGCCAGCCCATATTCCCTGACGTTCCCGTGGAGATCCGAAAGCTGCCATAGCTCCCTTGAGGTTTCCCCGAACTTTTCCACTTGAAGATTCAGATATTTGATCGCTTTTTCGTAATATTCTTTCTGTCCTGTCCGATCGAATTTCTTCCGGTAAAGCCATCCCACTCTCCAGACAAAATCACTTTCCTCCGGATTCTTTTCCATAGCCTTTTTATAATATTCGATCGCCTTATCCCATTCCTCAAAATCTTCATGGCACTGGGCAATGTAAAAATACAGCCATTCAAAATCCAGTCCCCGTTCTTCGCATTTTTTCAAATGCTCGTATGCCGTCCTCGACTCCCCTTTATACTCTTCATAAAACCGCCCAAGAAAGTACCTGTTCCGGTTGTTATCCGCCAGTTCCACCGACCGTTTCGCCCAACGCTCCATTTCATCCACTTGGCGAAACTCCCTGGCATATCCATTATCGTGAGTAAACGCCCTCTGCAAATAAGCATCGGACAAAAGATCGTCCTGCGCGTCTCCTTTCTCTTCCATCTCTTCGATCAGCTTTCCGGCATATTCGTCCACCGCCTTCATCGCGTCTTCGTCCTCCGCTTCCCGGCGCATCATTTCCAGCTTTCTAAGCCGCAGATAATAGCTGTTGATACCTGCTTCCTCCGCCTGGGCAATGATATTTTTTGTTTCCCGGAACTGGCTGTACGCCCAGAAAGCCCTTGCCGCCCGTTCGTAGATCTCCGGCATTCCCGCATAAATCTTTTTCGCCTCATAATAAGTATCCACGACATCCTGGGCCTTTCCCATTTTCTCATAGGCTTCCTGCTCATAAAAATACGCCCAATAATAGCCATTGTCTATTTTCTTTATTTTTTCGCAGATCTCCACGATCTGTTCATTGTCTCTCTTTTCACCAAAAAACGGGCTGCGCAAAAAGTTCAGCTTTGCCATCAGAAAGTCTGTCTCTTCCGGCAGATGTTCCACTGCCTCCTGGAAGGCGGCCATCGCCGCTGCCTTCAAATCCGCCGCTTCTTCGCCCTCTTTATCTTCCAGTTTTTCAAGACGCATCTGGAGCGCCTTGCCTTCCATTTCATAACTCTGGGCCATCCGGTAAGCCTCTTCCTCCTCCTTTTGCAAGCCCTGCTCTTCCAGGCTCTTCCTCCAAAGCTTCGCTTCCGCCGCCCCTTCTTCGTCCAGCCCTCCCGACACGTACAAAACGGTTTTTACTCTGTGGCATTCCGCGGTATCCTCCGCCAGCACCGGATTGTCTTTAAAAAATTCCAGCCCTTCCTCCGCACGGCCGGCCTGAATATAACACCATGCCAGCATAACGCCTTTCTCCGTATCTATTTCCCCCGCCTTTTCTTCCGTATAAAGAGCGATGATTTCCGCATTGCACTCATTCAGCAGATCCATGGCTTTTTTCGTATTGTACAGCCTCCTGGCATGCAAGGCATGTTCCTTGGCTTCCTCCCATTCCCTCTTTTCCGCGAAGATTTCGGCCAAAGCGACAGAAGCGGTATAAATATCCTCGTTCGTCATCTCTTCCCGTTCCAGCAGCTCCTGATAAACAGCGGCCGCCTCTTCCCCTTGCCCGCATTCCTTTAAAATATATGCGCCGGAAAAAAGCATGCGGATATCCCTTTCCCCTCTGTCCCAGAGCGCCCTTGCCATGCGCTCCGCCTCTTCCTTTTGCCCGCACAGCAGCATATATCTGGCCTTCTCCATCTCATACCACGGATGGCGGATTCCAAACGTATCCATAAATGCGATCTTCCGGCCGATTTCTTTCCGCCAGCTTTCTTTATCTTCCGCTTCCTCCCGGGATATTCTCACCAGTTGATTGTAATTCACAATAAAAGTATCGTAATCCGCCCGGTCTTCCCCCTCCAGTTTATCAAAGGAGAAATCGGAATCATCCGCCCCTTCCGAACATTTCCATACCATGAAATTTACAAAATCCTCCGGCAGATGTTCCTTCAACTCTCCGACTCCCTCCACGATTCCAAAGGCTCCGTCCAGAATTCGCCAGACGGATGCGGGCAGCTGGAAATGATCCGCCAGATATCGGAACAGTTTCCGCCGAATCTCCTCCTCCAGCTCCAGATCATCCAGCAGTTCGTGGTTCGCCAGCCGCTTCCATTCCTCCTCGTCCAGCCGTCTTGACAAAGAACTATAGATTGCTTCCGCTTCTTTCAAATACCGGCTTACCGGAGTGTCCTCTTCCTCCTGGGTATCTTCCGCGCGTCTGCACATGGCAAGGGCGCTTTCATAAGCCTTCCTTAACCGCTTAAATCCTTCCGGGTTATCTTCCGGGTTTACAGACAGAAGTTTTTTTCTATATGCCTTTCTGATCTCATCTCCATCTTTCGTCTCCCCGATTCCCAATACCTCAAATATTCTTTGCTCCTCCATTGCGATCCCCATACCTTTCCTTATTGCTCCGCCGCTTCCACCTCATCTTCTTCTACCGGCTTCCATGCTTTTCCGAATTTAATATCCTTAAAAAGCGCCGCAAGACCGGTAATCTGCTTCAAACGCAGTATCTCATCCCTGTCCATTCCAAGATGCTTGGATATCCATGCATCAGAACGCCCGATTTCATGCAGTTCCTTTACAATATTGCTCATTAAGTCCACGTTATGGTTTCCCCTTGCCCGGTTATGCCGGATCGTACTCGCCATCCTCTGGTCGATCGGCTTATCGATCACGGAGACAGGCAGCATTCCTCCCTCCCGTTCAAAAATGTCCTCGTGTTCCAGCATCACTCTGTAGCGGTGGAAACCATCCACTATAATATATTCATCCTCTTCCTTTTTATAATAACAGACAATCGGCATCGTGTATCCGTCCATTTTGATGCTGCGGTAGAGCAGCCTCATTTCCGGCGGAGCCACCGAATTCGGATTATAATTATTGGGCTTGATTTTCTGTATCGGTACTGCAATTACATTATAAACCGGACTCTCATGCTTTTCCATTGATTTCCTCCAATCCTTTGTATGTTCTTTTAATGACATCGATAGCTCTTTGCTGCTGTCTGTTCAAGCCAAATCCCATAGACCTGCATATATGGTCATTTTTCAGAATGCAATAACACATTCTTTTCCAACTGGGAATATCTTTGCTTGATTTTATGTCGTCCGTATTATCGGGTATCTTCTCCATAAAAATAATTCTGGATTTTTTATTTAACGTATAATTGGAAACTCCATTACGTTTTATCTTATATCCGTGTTCTTCCAGTTCCCTTATTGTCTCCTCCTCCAGCCCGCCGCCTTTTTCATGCCAGAACCTTATGGAAGTGTTGAACTTCTTCACATAATTATTCCGAAGCCTGACAGGCAGCGTATCCAGCAGAAACCTTGTATAAGATTCCCATGTATGTCCTTCCGGCAAAGTGATGCTGCGGTAACCCATAGCCTTCGATCTGGCATAAATACATGCAAAATTCGCTCCCTGCACCCTTCCCACCAGCTTCGCCCATATCTCAGGATCCAGCACCCGGTACAGGTTCAGGCTGTCTCTTGAGTAATCGTTGAAGGGGGATGCCACTCTCATTTGGGAAACTTTCAGCCCCGCCATATGGTATAAATCGTACAACCGGTTATAATCGTATTCAAAAAGATAATTTGCGTGCCATACGTCCTCCAGGCTCCAGTCGTACAACGGGGACGCACACCACATATTTTTAAACTGGCGGCTGATCCAGCACTCTCCCTTATAACCGTATTTTTTATTTACAAACCCGCTGTATCTTTGCAAAGACTCATCCGCCCTCATTCCGAGCAGACAGACCGTTTTCTTATTCTCATGGGATATCCGGTACCACCTGCCGAACTGTTTTGCCAAATCCTCCTGATGCATGCGATAGCGGTAAGTTGTCATTGGATTATTTTTCAAGTTGATTACATAGTCATGTTCCGGCATTTCCCTCACCCATGCTTCTTTCTTCGTATCATCCCATGGATACCAGAACATTTCATAACTGCTCAAAGCAGTTCTTGTAGCCATAGGAAGGCATACCCAGTACAGTTCCGCCTCCCCTTTCAGCCGTTCAAAAGTGCGTTCTATATACTCCGTCGTCACCGTATACTGGGCTTCAAAGTCCTGATGGAAAACCCCGATTTTTTTCTCAGGATAAAACTTTTTCTGGAAATCCAGCGTCAGGTTCAACAATAGGCCGCTATCCTTACCGCCGGAAAAAGATATGTAAATATTGTCAAATTCTTCGAAAAGATACTCCAGGCGTTGTTGCAGCGCCTCATATACATCCTGGTCTTCATATTCCCTAATCATCTTTTGTGCGCCTCCGTAAACATACCAATTTTGTTGGTAAACTTACCATAATTTACCATAAATTGGTATTTTTTTCAAGAAAGCTCATTTTCTTTACATTTCTTTGCACAAAAAAACAGGCGCGGAACCTGTCTTCCGCGCCCATGGCATAAAATTCTGAAATATTCTTAATATTTTATTAATGCGTATACGCCTGCACCGCCAGCCGTTTCAAAAGTAATGGTATCAGCCATATTATCGAGATCCTTTAATACCGCATAAGATCCGCCGGTACGCACGCACACAATCCCATAGGTCTTGCCAGTCTCCATAAAACTTTTCGGAATTCCTACCGATAATCTGATGGGTGATCCGTCAGCAGGAAGCAGACTGTACTTACCATCTGTCATTTTTCCCAATTCAATATTGAGTATCGGACCAACAACAGCTCCTTGTGCAGCTGCTACAGAGTCAATGCTCTGTTTCGCCAGCAAACTCTTCTTCACATCAAAATCAGAAAATTTGGCATATGGTTTTTCATTATTTGCCAGGCTGTAATTCTGGGCAATCACCGCCTTATCCGTAACAACAATCGTTCCGTTTACATGAGTCGCCATATATACGCCTTCCGTAGCTGACTGTACTCCGCCCACTATGCTGGTCGTCGGGATAATAATTGTTTCCGCTGCCGCAGATCCGCCGGATGATTTTCCTGTATTGCCCTTGCTGCCGGAACTGCCGCCATTTCCTGAACTGCTGCCGCCGTTCCCTTCATTTCCAGGATTGTTGTCTTCCCCGTTATTTCCGGGATCGTTATCTTCCTCTCCATTATTCCCGGGATCGTTGTCGTCCTCTCCGCCATTTCCGGGATCGTTATCACCATCTCCATTATTTCCGGGATCGTTGTCTTCTTCATTATCATTTGGCAAAACTTCAATAGTCACTGTCACTTTTTCACTTCCTACCGATGCGGTAAGCGTCGTCGTTCCTGCCGACTTGCCAAGGAGCTTTCCTCCGGTTATACGTGCGATCAATTCGTTGTCTATTTTCCAATCAGGGTTTTCCACCGTAACAACTGCACTTCCGCCTTCCGGCCAGAAAGTAGGCGCTTCCGCAACGGCATTCACTGTCGGCAAGTCTATCGTATTCCCTGACACGGTTTGGTAAGTATCCTTTTCTGTGGAAAGAGAGTGAATGGAAGAATTCTGTATTTCAACCGTAACCGTCTGATCCCCGTCTATACCTGAATCGCCAGCTGCACTCACATTTCCCAGCTCCATTGCCCAATAATGAATTCCATTGGCATATACATGTCCCATTCCTATCGCATCAAAATCAGGGCTCAACATGTTTCTTCTATGACCCTGGCCAGCATAGTAGTCTTTATCTTCCCGCCAGCCTACAAATACGTCTTTCGCACTGATATATCCGGCTGCAATATTTTCCCCGGACGCCCTGCCTGAATAGCCGTATTCCGCAAATGCCGTAAAACATCCTTCGCCATTTACCCTTGTATGGCTATAGCCAAGAGCAAGTTCCGCCGCACGCTTCATAGCAACTTGTTCCAATGTTTTATCATAAGTCAAGGTTCCCAAGTCATTGTACACTGTTTTTGTCGCATCATCCTCATTCCAATACCATGCTTCACTCCCCGTGCGGAAAGCATTCACCATGTCCGTTATCTCTCTGGCTTCCGCCTGTCCGTATTGCACTTCCAGTTTCACATTCACCGTATTTTCTGCAGCGGATACATTTGAACTCCCCACACTCAGGCTCAATACCGCTGCCAGAAAAAACGCACTTGCTTTTTTCAACCGATTTTTTATCATTTTCCTCTCCTTTTCTCTTACGCCGCCATCAGCGTATCCATATCCTCTCCGGATATTTTTTTCATTATATATAAAGCTCCGTTTCCTGTCAATCGAAAATACGTTCAATACAAAAAAATTAATTTTTATCCAGTTCCTTCACCAATTCCGCAAACTCAGCCTTATATTCATCATCCAAGGACAAATCTTCCAATATTTCCCTCACGTGCCGCAAAGAAGCTTCTCCCTTGTATTCGCTGTCCATAGCCGCCAGCCCGAATTCCGCTGCCGCCGCCGTAAACAGAAAATCTTCTCCCGGTTCTTCCACATAGGAAGAATAATCCACCGGATATTCCAAGAGCTGGCTTTCCGTGCCTTCCGGTTCTTTATAACGGATGCTGACAGTAAGCCACTCGTATTCCATATAATTACCGCCGTTTTCTTCCCCGCTTCCTCTCTGCTCTTTTTCGTCTTCATAAAAATCGGCATATTTCAGCTGATCCCGCGCCACGCCGCTTCCGTTTACCTTTTCCTTTGTCACAATCTCGTAGAGCGCCGTCATACAGTATCCCGCTCCGATTTCCCCCGCGTCCTTCGTATCGTCCTCAAAATCTTTCGCGGCAAGTCTTCTGTTTTCATACCCGATCAGGCGGTATTCTTCCACTACGGCCGGATTAAATTCCACCTGGAATTTCACGTCTTTACAAACGGTCAGCAAAGTGGCGCTCATTTCTTCCACCAGCACTTTGTTTGCTTCCTTTAGGGAATCTATATAGGCATAATTTCCATTTCCTTTATCCGCCAATGTTTCCATCTTATTATCTTTGATATTTCCCCCGCCAAATCCAAGCACAGACAGAAAAACCCCCGATTCTTTTTTCTCCGCAATCAGTTCTTCCAGTTCGCTTTCCGAAGTCAATCCTACATTCAAATCGCCGTCCGTCGCCAGAATAACCCTGTTGTTTCCTCCTTCTATGTAGTATTCCTCTGCCAGCCGGTATGCCGTCTCGATTCCCTTGCTTCCGTGAGTGCTGCCTCCCGCTTCCAGGTCAAAAAGAGCCTGGCAGATTTCTTTTGTCCTGTTCCCGCTCACGCCCTCCAGCACAATCGTGTCATCCCCTGCATAAGTCACGATCGACACCCTGTCTTTTTCCGTCAGGTTTTCTGCCAGAATAGCAAAAGACTCCTGGAGCAAGGGAAGCTTATCTTCCGCATACATAGAGCCCGACACATCCAAAAGGAATATCAGGTTGGATGGTGGAAAATCGTCATAATCTATCTTTTCCGTCCGCAGCCCCACCCGCAGAAGCTGCGCCTCCTTATTCCACGGACAGGGCATGATCTGCGTCGTCACGCCAAAAGGTTCTTCTTTTTCCGGTTCTTTCAAATCGTTATAAGAAAAATAATTGATAATTTCTTCAATCCTGACCGCTCCCACCGGAAGATCCTCAATCCCATAACCGGATCGTATCAACCTGCGCAAGTTGCTGTAAGAAGCAGTATCCACATCCGCCGAAAATGTGGACAATGGTTTATCGTATACCGACGCATATCCCGTTTCTGTCCACTCCGAATACTCCTCCGTATTTCCTCCGGTCTCTACGGTACTTTCTTCCTGCGCCCAGCCATATCCGCTTTCTTCATATGCAGCGTCGCAATCAACGGTTTCCTCTGCCGGGGCTGTCGCTGCGGCTGTTTCCACTCCTTTGTTCCCGCATCCTGCCAAAAGAAGACAGACTGCCATACAGATGCCGGATACTCTTGTCATTTCCTTTCTTTTCATAATCCTTCCTCTCTTTTCGCTGAATATTATATCAACATGCGAATCTACCATAGATACGGATCAAGGTATGGTTTATTATGGCATTTTATGTATTTTTTTATAATATACCGCTCGGGGAAAACCGGAGTATAATATTTCCAAAAAGCGAATACACTTTTATAAACCGCCGTTACCGGCACAAAGGAGGTCTTGTACATGTGTACCAGTATTGCAATGACAACAAACGATTTTTATTTCGGCCGCACCATGGACTTTGAATACAATTTTAATGAATGCGTCGTCTTTACTCCGAGGAATTATCCGCTTCCCTTCCGCAGAACAAGCATCATGGATAAGCACTACGCTATGCTCGGTATGGCGACAGTCATGGAAGGCTATCCGCTTTATGCCGAAGCCGTCAATGAAAAGGGACTCTGCATGGCGGGGCTGAATTTTCCTAATACCGCCTACTATCCATCGGAAGAGGCCAGCGACAGTAAAAATATCTCTCCCTTCGAACTGATCCCCTGGGTACTTGGGCAGTGCGCCTCCATAGCGGAAGCCAAAAAGCTTCTCGATTCTACCCATCTGGTGGGCATTCCTTTCAGCGCATCGCTTCCCCTGGCTCCCCTGCACTGGCACATCGCGGACAGCACCGGGTCCCTCGTTCTGGAAAATACAAAAAGCGGTATGGATCTATGTGAAAATCCAATCGGAGTGCTGACAAATAATCCTGCCTTCGGTTTCCAGACCACCAACCTCTGCCAATACATGAACCTGACTTCCAGCTGCCCGACCAACTGCTTCAGCTCGATCAAAAGCCTTGTCCCCTTCGGCCAGGGCCTCGGCTGCGTCGGTCTGCCCGGGGATTATTCCCCCGCCTCCCGTTTTGTTAAAGCCGCCTATCTCAGCCTGAACTCCATCTGCGAAAAAGATGAAATGAGCAGCATTTCCCAATTTTTTCATATACTGGACTCCGTATCCATGATCCGCGGAAGCGTCATCACCCCGCAGGAACTTTATGACGTCACCACCTATTCCTGCTGCATGAACGCGGCCAAAGGAATTTACTATTATAAAACCTATGGAAATAACCAAATCACTGCCGTAGACATGCACCGGGAAAACCTGGTTTCCGACATCCTGCGCACTTACCCCCTGACGACTTCCCAGCAGATCGCATGGGCCAATTAAGAAAGCCACCGGGGAACGGAATGTCCATATCCCAAATTTCTGCAGACGGCATGGGGCATTGGAGACCGGGGAAGGCAAGGGCAGGAACGCGCCCGGCAGA
>OFGQ01000995.1_pt1 | contig 20209 bp, 20 predicted proteins | sample 1521791 | NCBI WGS metagenome assembly OFGQ01 (sample SAMEA3504116, study PRJEB24116) | mouse gut metagenome | biome: mouse gut; feature: mouse-associated habitat; material: faeces | place: Denmark | collected 2011 | reverse complement strand
TGGTGATGAAGTAAATGGTTCTTGTCTTTATACTATCCTCTTTAATGATAAACTTAAAATACGGGAAATAAGAATTATAAAAAGAGGCGGATATGATAATTCTAAATTTGATTATGATGGACTTATCAAGAAGATACTCTTATCCACGGAAGGAAAATGGCAAAGAGACGAAAAACTGCCTTCTGAAAACTGGTATTTTACAATAGGGCGTTTTATGGTAAGGTAAGATGGGCTGCTTTGTTTTGCTAAATGTTAGATTCGGTTATATCAAGATAAGTGTTTTTAATTATGTCACACTTTATTGAGGCAAATATTTATTGGATTGTGGCTATTGTAAATCTGATTCCAGTTTTACTTTTAGTCTTGTTTGTTACGTTTGGAAAAATAAGAAGTAATCCATTTATAATATTTATCAAGAGTGTGTTTGGTTATATTGCACTGTTTCTTGTGTTGGTATTAGTCGTTTTATCTATTGATATGAGTCTGGCGATGACAGTTGTCCTGATAATAGTGCTTCAAATGATATATTTCCCCATCGGCGGCATGTTGCTTCTATTTCTTTGTGTTAGTACTGATATGAACTGGGTGAAAGATAATTGGAAAAGGATGTTGCTGTCCTTTGTTATATTACTTCTTTGGGTGTTATGTGGTGTAATTTATGTAATTCAATGTTGAGTTAGTAAGAATATTAATCTTTTGAATTCTATGATTAAGTAATTGCTTATTTATCCTTTTTGCCTCTAATTCACATAAAAAAGACTCAACGAAGAGCTTATTTCAGGGAAAAGTCGTATTTTTGGAAAAGAGTTGTTTTATAACTTTTAAAAAAGAATCGAATATTATGATGGAGAAAACATTGGTCATTTTGAAACCATGCACCCTGCAAAGAGGCTTGGTAGGGGAGATCACAAATAGATTTGAACGTAAAGGCTTACGTCTAGCCGGTATGAAGATGGTGCAGCTGACGGATGAAATACTTAATGAGCATTACGCCCACTTAAGTGCAAAGCCGTTCTTTCAGCGTGTGAAGGATTCAATGATGGCATGCCCGGTCATTGTGTGTTGTTTTGAGGGAGTGGATGCGATTGAAGCCGTAAGAACACTGACAGGTCCTACCAACGGAAGGAAGGCTGCTCCCGGCACTATTCGCGGAGATTACAGCATGAGCTTTCAGGAAAATATAGTTCACGCTTCCGATTCGCTTGAAGCTGCAGAAGTGGAGTTGAAAAGATTTTTTAAACCGGAAGAAATATTCGAGTATAATCAAGCTACATTCGACTTCCTTTACGCTAATGATGAATATTGATAGAAAAAAGAAAACCAATTCAATTAAAATAGTATCTTTGCGCCCGGAAAAATAATCAGTATTCAGTGAATCTCGTTATTGATATTGGAAATACGGTAGCAAAAGTAGCTGTCTTTGACGGCTTTTCACTTTTGGAAGTGGTATATGACTCCAAACAGAATTTGGAGCATCTGAAAGATATTTATCATAAATATCACTTTGAAAAGGCGATTGTTGCAACCGTAATAGACTTGAGCGAACAGGTGTTGGCGCAGTTAGCATTACTTCCTATACCGGTGCTCTGGCTGAATGAAAAGACTCCGCTACCGGTGGAAAATCTGTATGAGACTCCTCAGACATTGGGCTATGACCGTATGGCGGCTGTAGTAGCTGCTAACGAACAGTTTCCTGGCAGAAATATCTTGGTGATTGATGCCGGCACATGCATTACGTACGAATTTGTGGATGCTGAAGGACGTTATCACGGCGGGAATATTTCACCCGGTTTGCAAATGCGTTTTCGTGCACTTCATCAGTTTACCGGACGTTTGCCGCTGGTGCGGCGTGAAGGGCGTGAACTCCCGATGGGAAAGGATACTGAGACTGCCATCCGCGCTGGGGTGCTGAAAGGTATGGAATATGAAATTTCGGGTTACATAATGGCTATGAAACATAAATATCCTGAACTTTTGGTTTTTTTAACGGGCGGGGATGATTTTTCTTTTGATACAAACTTAAAAAGTATCATCTTTGCAGACAGATTTTTAGTGTTGAAAGGATTAAATCGAATTTTAAACTATAATAATGACAAGATTTAGACAAACACTTTTGGTGCTTTTGCTCACGATATTATCTGGGGCGACGGTCGCTCAAAATAATACAAATTCTCCCTATACACGATACGGATACGGACAGCTGGCAGACCAAGGGTCGGGTAATAGTAAGGCAATGGGTGGCATTGCTTATGGCTTACGTGACAAGTATCAGACTAATTTTGCGAATCCGGCATCCTATACGGCGGTCGATTCGTTGACTTTTATGTTTGATGGGGGGATTTCCATGCAGAATACCAACTTCAGTGATGGGACTGTTAAAAAGAATGCCAAGAACTCCAGTTTTGACTATATCACTATGCAGTTCCGCCTTTCCAAATGGGGAGCTATGAGTATAGGATTGTTGCCTTATTCCAACGTTGGTTATACAATGGCTAGTTATCAGGAAAACACGGAATATCCGGAGAATTCAGCCAGTACGACTTATGCCGGTGAAGGTGGTTTACACCAACTTTATTTGGGTGCGGGTTTTAAAATATTTAAAAATCTTTCTGTTGGTGCGAATATTTCGTATCTTTGGGGAGATATCACACATACCCGTAGCCAGTCATTTCCGTCTAATTCGACTGTAATGCCTTTGACTACGGTTACGGGCATGGAAATTACAAGCTATAAACTTGATTTCGGTGCACAATATACACACCAGTTCAGCAAGAAGCATGTTGCTACGTTAGGTGTCGTTTTTTCACCGGGACATGATTTAAATAATGACGCGTATATACAAAACCAGAAGGGTAATTCTTCGACGGGGTATACTACGACGCAAAAAGATACAATATTGACAATGGGTATTCCTATGACATTGGGTGCCGGTGTGACATATGTATATGATGATCGCCTTACAGTGGGTGCGGATGTTATGTTTCAGAAATGGAGTAGTACGACGTTTATGAATAATTCGGATGTTTTCTGTAATCGTGCTAAGATTGCTGTGGGTGCAGAGTATGTTCCTAATTTATTGGGAAGAAGTTATCTTTCACATATTAAATATCGTTTGGGAGCTTATTATTCCAAACCTTATTATAAGATAGATGGGGCGCGTGCTGCGAATGAGTATGGAGTCACTGCCGGTTTTGGATTGCCTTTGCCGCGTAGTCGTTCTGTATTGAGTATTTCAGCACAATATGTGAGAATGCAAGGTACGGAAAGCAGATTCTTGAATGAGAATACATTACGTCTTTGTATTGGCGTGACATTCAATGAACAATGGTTCTGGAAACGTAAAGTTCAGTAATTAGTAATTGAAGAATAGACAATATAACAACTAAAATTTAAATACAATGAAGATTAAAACGCTTGTAGCTGTCTTGCTCCTTTCGGGTGGAGTAACCAGCGCTTTCGCACAGACTGAAGATTGTAATAAGAACAGTAGTATTTCTCATGAAGCGGTGAGAGCAGGTAACTTTAAGGATGCTTATTTGCCGTGGAAAGAAGTTCTGAAGGCATGTCCGACATTGAGATATTACACTTTTACGGATGGCCAGAAAATCCTCCGTGCTTTCCTGAGTGAAATCAAAGATCGTAATTCTGCGGATTATAAGAAGTATTTCGACGAATTGATGGAACTACATGATCTGAAAATAAAATACATTCCTGAATTTATAGCTAAAGGTACCAAACTTTCAACAAGTGTTGATGGAGCGTTGGGTGCTAAAGCTCTTGATTACATTGCCTTAGCTCCTAAAATGGATGTTAATCAAGCTTATGACTGGTTTAAACAATCGGTTGATGCGGAAAAAGGAAATTCAGAAGGTGCTATTTTGCACTATTTTTTGGATATGTCTTTGAATAAATTGAAAATAGATACTAATCATAAAGAACAATTCATTCAAGATTATTTGACTGCTTCTGAATATGCGGATGATGCTGTCACGGCAGAACCTGATGCAAATAAGAAAAAGGCTTTGCAACAAGTAAAAGATAACCTTGTAGCCATGTTTATCAATAGTGGTACTGCTGATTGTGAATCTTTGCAAAGTATTTATGGTCCTAAAGTTGAAGCCAATCAAACGGACTCTGCTTATTTGAAGAAGGCTATCGCTGTCATGAAGATGATGAAATGTACTGAAAGCGAAGCATACTTCCAAGCTTCTTATTATATGTATAAGATCAATCCTACTGCTGACGCTGCTACAGGATGTGGATATATGGCATATAAGAAAGGTGACTTTGATACAGCTATCAAATACTTTGATGAGGCATTGAGTCTTGAAAGCGACTCTGAAAAGAAGGCTCAGTTATGTTATATTGTTGCTGCATCTTTGTTTAATAGTAAGAAGTTGTCACAGGCCAGAAGTTATTTGCAGAAAGCTATCGGTTTCAAGGAAAACTTTGGAGATGCTTATATCTTGCTTGCACAGCTTTATGCTTCCAGCCCGAACTGGAATGACGAGTCTGCTTTGAATAAGTGTACATACTTCGTTGTTATTGATAAGTTGCAACGTGCTAAAGCCGTAGATCCGAGTGTAGCTGATAAGGCAAACGAATTGATTTCAACGTATGCACGCTATACACCGAAAGCTGAAGACCTCTTTATGTTGGGTATTAAAGCTGGGGACCGCGTTACAATAGGTGGCTGGATCGGTGAAAGCACAACGGTTCGATAAGAAATATAAATATGTTGCCAAAACGAAGTAACGTTCTATTTTGTAGAAGCTTGAGCATAACCATTGCCTGTGGGGCAGTGGTTATGCTTCTTTTATTTTCCGCCTGTTCCGGACGTCATAAGGATATGGGAGATGCTATAACAGAGCGTGATTCATTGCCTGTGATGGATACGAAAGGAGTCATGACTTTGATCTCTGATTCCGGTGTCACCCGCTATCGTATCAATACGGAAGAGTGGCTGGTCTTTGACCGGAAAAATCCGCCCTATTGGGCATTCGAAAAAGGAGTTTATCTGGAAAAATTCGACTCAGTATTCAATGTGGAGGCGAGTGTAAAGGCAGATACGGCGTATTATTATGAGAAGCAAAAGCTGTGGAAGCTGATGAGCAATGTGGATATTCAGAATCTGAAAGGTGAAAGGTTTGAGACTGACCTGTTATATTGGGACCAGAACAAACACACTATCTATTCCGATCAGTTTATCCGTATTGAGCAGCCTGACCGGATCATCACGGGACATGGCTTTGACTCCAATGAACAAATGACTATTTATACAATAAGAAAGCCGGAAGGCATTTTCTATGTGGATGATGATGCCACAGCGCCTGCAGACAGCTTGCAAACCGATAGTGTGCAAACTGGAAGTGTGCGAACCGATAGTATCAAACCATAAATTATGGATACCTATATTTATTTATTGATTACTATGGCCTTCTCCGCCTTTTTTTCGGGTATGGAGATTGCTTTTGTTTCCGTAGATAAACTACGTTTTGAAATGGAACGTAAGGACGGTGTGACTTCACGCATCCTTTCTTATTTCTTCCGTAATTCAAATAACTTTATATCTACCATGCTGGTAGGTAATAATATTGCGCTGGTTATTTATGGTATCCTTATGGCGCAAGTTATCAAAGTGCATTTACTGGGAGATTTAATCTCCAATGATTTTGTGGAAGTGTTGTTACAAACAGTCATCTCCACACTTATTATCCTGGTAACAGGTGAGTTTCTTCCTAAAACCTTATTCAAGATTAATCCCAATCTTGTGTTGAAAGTCTGTGCTTTCCCGTTATTTATCTGTTATGTCATTTTATATCCGATATCTCAATTGTCTTCGGGACTGTCTTATCTTTTTTTGCGCATGTTTGGCATGAAGATCAACAAGGAGGCGTCCGACAAGGCTTTTGGAAAAGTGGATTTGGATTATTTTGTTCAGAGTAGCATTGATAATGCCGAAGATGAAGAGGAACTGGATACTGAAGTGAAGATATTTCAGAATGCACTCGATTTTTCCAGTATTAAAATACGTGATTGCATTGTGCCACGAACAGAAGTGGTTGCTGTGGATCTGACGACTTCTCTGGAAGAATTGAAGAGCCTTTTTGTGGAGTCCGGTATTTCTAAAATTATAGTCTATGACGGAAATATAGATAATGTGGTAGGATATATCCATTCATCTGAAATGTTCCGCAACCCTGCCGATTGGCGAAATAATGTAAAGGAGGTGCCTATTGTGCCCGAAACAATGGCAGCGCATAAGCTGATGAAGCTGTTTATGCAGCAGAAGAAAACCATTGCTGTGGTGGTGGATGAGTTTGGCGGTACGTCCGGCATTGTTTCATTGGAAGACTTGGTGGAAGAAATATTCGGTGATATCGAAGATGAGCATGATAACACTTCGTATGTATGCAAACAGATAGGAGAGAGTGAATATGTACTTTCCGGTCGTTTGGAAATAGAAAAGGTGAATGAGACATTCAATCTGGATCTACCGGAAGAAGATGATTATATGACGGTAGGCGGATTGATTCTGAATCGTTATCAGAGTTTCCCGAAATTGCATGAAGTAGTGACGATTGAAAAATTTCAGTTTAAAATTATTAAGGTTACGGCCACAAAAATAGAGTTGGTACGCCTGAAAGTGGTGGAATAATAACAGAATGGCGTAATTTTTTAAAGAATAAATAGATGCGTATTAGCATTTTTTGTATCTTCGTGCGCTAAAATGAAGTTTGGAGAAAATAATAATAAACAAATAAATCATATTAACTAAAATGGCAACATTACAAAACATTCGGTCTAAAGGACCCTTATTGGTGATTGTTATTGGTTTGGCGCTGTTCGCTTTCATTGCAGGAGATGCTTGGAAGGTATTGCAGCCACACCAGTCACATGATGTAGGAGAGGTTAACGGAGAGGCACTTTCCGCTCAGGATTATCAGAACTTGGTAGAAGAATATACTGAAGTTGTGAAATTCTCGAGAGGTACAAGCGCACTTACCGATGAAGAAAACAATCAGATTAAAGATGAAGTTTGGAGAAACTACGTTAACAATAAGTTGATTGAAAACGAAGCGGAAAAACTTGGCTTGTCAGTTTCTAAAGCAGAAATTCAGGCAATCATTGATGCTGGTGTACACCCGATGCTGCAACAAACTCCGTTCCGTAACCCGCAAACCGGTGCTTTTGATAAAGATATGTTGAAGAAGTTCCTGGTGGATTACTCTAAGATGAATACAGCCCAGATGCCGGCACAATACGCTGAATATTATCAGTCTATGTACAAGTTCTGGTCTTTCCTGGAAAAACAACTGATTCAGACTCGTCTGGCTGAGAAATATCAGGCTTTGGTTTCCAAGTCTCTTTTCTCTAATCCGGTAGAAGCTCAGGTTGCTTTTGATGCAAGAGTAGATCAATCAGATTTGTTGCTGGCTGCTATTCCTTATTCTTCTATTGAAGATTCAACTATAACCATCACAGATGCAGACCTGAAAGCTGCTTACGACAAGAAGAAAGAACAATTCAGACAATATGTAGAAACCCGTAACATCAAGTTCATTGATGTACAGGTAACTGCAAGTCCTGAAGATAGAAATGCTATCCAAGAGGAAGTTGTGGAATATACAGAACAGCTTGCAGGTACTCCGGGTGATTATTCTACTCTGGTTCGTGCAGCGGGCTCAGAAGTTCCTTATATTGATTTGTATTATACTTCTAAAGCATTGCCTACTGATGTAGTTGCTCGTTTGGACTCTGTTTCCGTAGGTGGCGTATATGGTCCTTATTACAATGCAACAGACAATACAATCAATTCATTCAAGAAATTGGCTACAGCCTCTATGCCGGACTCTATTCAGTATCGCCAGATACAGGTAGTGGCTGAAGATGCTACTAAGACAAAGGCTTTGGCTGACAGTATCTACACAGCCATCAAGGGTGGTGCCGACTTTGCAGAGATTGCTAAGAAGTATGGTCAAACTGGTGAGTCTACCTGGATTTCTTCTGCTAACTATGAAGGTGCGCAGTTGGATGGTGACAATCTGAAATATGTGAATACAATTACTACTCTTGGTAAGAATGAAATGGCTAACCTTTCTTTGGCACAGGCAAACATTATCTTACAGGTAATGGACAAGAAGGCTGTTAAAGATAAATATAAAGTAGCTGTTATCAAACGTCCGGTAGAATTCAGCAAGGAAACTTATAGCAAAGCATACAATGATTTCAGTCAGTTTATCGCTGCTAATCCGACTTTGGAAAAGATGGTAGCTAACGCTGAAGATGCAGGATATAAACTGTTGGATAGAAATGACCTGTATAGCTCTGAACATGGTATCGGTAGTATCAGAGGTACTAAGGAAGCTTTGAGATGGGCTTTCTCTGCAAAACCAGGTGAAGTATCCGGTTTGTATGAATGTGGTGAAAGTGATCGTATGTTGGTTGTAGGTGTGTCTGCCATTATTCCGGAAGGTTATCGTCCATTGGCTTTGGTAAAAGACCAACTGAGACTGGAATTGATTCGTGACAAGAAAGCTGAGAAGATTATGGCTGATATGAAAGCTGCCGGTGCAACTTCATTCGACCAATACAAATCTATGGCTGAAGCAGTAAGCGACTCTGTGAAGCACGTAACTTTTGCAGCTCCTGCTTATGTTCCGGCATTACGTGCCAGCGAACCGTTGGTAGGTGCCTATGCATCTATTGCTGAACTGAATAAACTGAGTGCTCCGATTAAAGGTAATGGCGGTGTATTCGTTCTTCAGCCGTATGCTAAAGAAAAGTTGAATGAGACTTTCAACCAGGAAACAGAAGAAGCTACGTTGCAGAATATGCATGCCCGCATGGCAAGTCAGTTCCTCAACGACCTGTATCTGAAGGCTGATGTGAAAGACAGTCGTTATTTGTTCTTCTAAGAATTTACAGAATAATAATATAAGAAAAGCCGTTTGATGTAATATCAGACGGCTTTTTCTTTAGGGGCTGTATCTCATTTTCTGTGTCTGTAATTGCCTTTATGCAACTTTATTCCTACCTTTGCAAAGATAAATTGGATAGATTGATAGATAATTATGCCGAAACAAACTCTTTTAGGACTAACACTCACTGAATTGCAAGAGGCGGTGAAGAGACTGGGAATGCCCGGATTTGCCGCTAAGCAGATAGCTTCATGGCTGTATGACAAGAAAGTGAATTCCATAGATGACATGACCAACTTGTCGTTAAAACACCGGGACCTCCTGAAAGATGTCTATGAAGTGGGAGCAGATGCACCTGTGGAAGCTATGCGCTCGGTGGATGGTACGGTGAAATACTTGTACCGGGCAGGGGATAAACATTTTGTTGAAGCGGTTTACATTCCGGATGAAGACCGTGCCACACTTTGTGTTTCGTCCCAGGTGGGATGCAAGATGAATTGTAAATTCTGTATGACAGGTAAGCAGGGCTTTACCGCTAACCTGACTGCCAACCAAATTATTAATCAGATCAATTCTCTCCCTGAAAGGGACAAGCTGACCAATGTGGTAATGATGGGTATGGGAGAACCTCTGGATAATCTGGATGAGGTACTGAAAGCTTTGGAAATTATGACTGCTTCCTATGGGTATGGATGGAGTCCTAAACGGATTACTCTTTCTACAGTTGGTCTGCGCAAAGGTTTTCAACGCTTTATAGAGGAATCTGAATGTCATCTGGCCGTCAGCCTACATTCTCCGGTTGCTTTGCAGCGCCGGGAATTGATGCCTGCCGAGAAGGCTTTCTCCATTACAGAAATGGTAGACTTGTTAAAAAACTATGATTTTAGTAAACAGCGTAGACTATCTTTTGAATATATTGTTTTTAAGGGCGTGAATGATTCGTTGCTCTATGCTAAAGAATTATTGAAACTCTTGCGCGGGCTGGATTGCCGTATCAATCTTATTCGTTTTCATGCCATTCCCGGGGTAGACCTGGAAGGGGCGGATATGGAAACGATGACTAAACTCCGTGATTACCTGACTTCCCACGGTTTGTTTACTACGATACGTGCTTCCAGAGGTGAAGATATATTCGCTGCCTGTGGTATGCTTTCTACTGCCAAACAGGAAGAGAATAAACAAGAATTAATATAAATTATTAACTTTGGCTCGGATGATATACGTATTCTTCGTAGTTTTGTAAAAACATTAACTGGTAAGTATATGAGAAAGCACCTGTTTTATCTAAGTTTAGCTCTTGTAGCAATAGCCTTTTCCGCATGTAGTAGCGGTAAGAAGGGCGTGTTTGGTGCGACTTCAAGTGGTCGTGCGTATGAAATCCTGGTAGTAGTAGATCCAGCTATGTGGGAACGTCCTGCCGGTAGGGCGCTTTATGATGTACTTGATACGGATGTACCGGGGCTTCCCCAGTCTGAGCGTTCATTCCGCATGATGTACACTTCTCCGGCAAATTATGATGCTACATTAAAGCTGATTCGCAATATTATCATTGCTGATGTGCAGGATATTTATACTCAGCCTAAATTTAAATATGCGAAGGATGTATATGCATCTCCGCAGACTATCCTGACGATACAGGCTCCTGATGAAGCTTCATTCCAAACGTTTGTGACGGAAAACAAACAGACCATTATTGATTTCTTTACCCGTGCGGAGATGAATCGTCAGATTGCACAGCTGGAAAGGAAACATAATGATTATGTGTCTACGAAGGTTAAGAGTATGTTTGATTGTGATGTATGGGTGCCGGCAGAGCTTTCTTCTACCAAGCAAGGAGAGAATTTCTTCTGGGCAGGTACGAATGCAGCTACTGCTGATCAGAACTTTGTCATTTACTCTTTCCCTTATAGAGACAAGAATACTTTTACTAAGGAATATTTTGTGCAGATGCGTGACTCTGTTATGAAAGCTAACATTCCGGGAGCTAAGGAAGGTATGTATATGGCTACTGATACCTTGATGACTGATGTACGTCCTCTCAATATTCAAGGAGAATATGCACTGGAAGCTCGTGGCTTGTGGCGTATGAAAGGTGATTTTATGGGTGGTCCGTATGTATCGCACATGCGTCTGGACTCGGTGAACCAGCGTATCATTGTTGTAGAAGCCTTCATTTATTCACCTGATAAACTGAAACGCAATCTAATGCGTCAGATGGAAGCATCTCTTTATACATTGAGAGTTCCGGGTGATAAGCAGACAGGTGCAGAGATACCATTAGGGGTGAAGAAAGAGCAAGTTCAAACTGCTGATCAAGAAAAATAATATTGAATGTATAAGGAGAATCATTATTGAAGAAATATTTTTCATCCGCAGATTACGCGGATAATGCAGATTGGGATTTTAATGAATCTGTGTAATCCGCGTAATCTGCGGATGAAAAGTTATCACTGGGACTCCTGACGCATCCTCATCTAAAAATGATATATATATTGAAAAATGGAAGATAATAAAATAAGAGTCGGCATTACACAAGGAGATATAAACGGCGTGGGTTATGAGGTTATATTGAAGACATTCTCTGACCCTGTTATGTTGGAACTGTGTACACCTATTATTTATGGTTCGCCTAAAGTGGCTGCTTATCATCGTAAGTCACTCGATTTGCCGACAAACTTCAGTATCGTGAACTCTGCTGCAGAAGCGGTTCATAATCGTCTGAGCGTAGTGAACTGTACGGATGATGAAGTAAAGGTGGAATTTTCGAAAGCAGATCCCGAAGCCGGAAAAGCTGCACTTGGAGCACTGGAAAGAGCTATTGAAGAATACAAGGAGGGACTGGTCGATGTGATTGTTACTGCTCCTATTAATAAGCATACCATTCAGTCGGAGACTTTTGCATTTCCCGGTCATACGGAATATATAGAAGAACGTCTGGGCGATGGTGCCAAGTCACTGATGATTCTGATGAAAGATGATTTTCGGGTGGCTTTGGTTACAGGGCATATTCCTGTCAGCCAGATTGCATCGACTATAACGAAAGAACTGATACAGGAGAAATTAGCTATCTTCAATCATTCATTAAAGCAGGATTTTGCTATCGGTGCACCACGTATAGCTGTGCTTTCTCTGAACCCGCATGCGGGCGACGAAGGATTGCTGGGAAAAGAAGAGGAAGAGATTATTATTCCTGCATTGAAAGAAATGGCTGCAAAAGGCATATTGTGCTATGGCCCATATCCGGCTGACGGTTTCATGGGTTCAGGTAATTTCACTCATTTCGATGGAGTGCTTGCCATGTACCACGATCAGGGATTGGCTCCGTTCAAGGCACTGGCAATGGATGAAGGTGTGAACTATACTGCCGGATTGCCTGTGATACGTACTTCACCGGCTCATGGCACTGCTTATGATATTGCAGGAAAAGGATTGGCCAGTGCGGACTCTTTCCGTCAGGCTATTTATGTGGCTATCGATGTATTCCGTAATCGCCTGCGCGATAAGGAAGCACATGCCAACCCCTTGCGAAAACAATATTACGAAAAGCGTGATGACAGCGATAAGCTGAAACTCGATAGTGTGGAAGAAGATTTATAGAATGACAAAAGCGGAAATACAACAAGTAAAATTACGATTCGGTATCATTGGGAACAATGAAGCATTGATGCGTGCGATAGACGTTGCCATTCAGGTAGCGCCTACCGACCTGTCTGTACTGATAACCGGAGAAAGTGGTGTGGGTAAGGAGAGCTTTCCCCAGATCATTCACCAATACAGTAGGCGTAAGCACGGCCAGTACATTGCAGTGAACTGTGGTGCCATTCCCGAGGGAACCATTGACTCGGAGTTATTCGGTCACGAGAAAGGTGCCTTTACCGGTGCCATCGGTGAGCGGAAAGGATACTTTGGGGAGGCGGATGGTGGAACAATCTTCCTGGATGAAGTGGGAGAATTGCCTTTGCCTACGCAGGCTCGACTGCTCCGGGTACTCGAGAGTGGCGAGTTTCTAAAAGTCGGTTCGTCTAAGGTGCAGAAAACCAATGTTCGTATTGTGGCAGCTACTAATGTTAATTTGACACAGGCCATTTCCGAAGGACGTTTCCGTGAAGATTTGTATTACCGTTTGAATACTGTACCTATTCAGGTACCCCCTCTGCGTGAGCGTGGAGAGGATGCATTCCTGTTATTCCGTAAGTTTGCTTCAGATTTTGCAGAAAAGTATCGTATGCCTGCCATCCAGTTGACGGAAGATGCTAAGCAATTATTGATTTCTTATTCATGGCCCGGTAATGTACGGCAGTTGAAGAATATTACGGAACAGATTTCCATCATTGAAACTAACCGTGAAATCAATGCTGCCATTTTGAGTGGATACCTGCCGGCGCAGAATAGTATGCAACGCCTTCCCGCTTTGTTTGGTGTGAAGGAATCCAAGAGTTTTGAAAGTGAGCGGGAAATCCTGTATCAGGTTCTTTTCGATATGCGCCAGGATGTGACGGAATTGAAAAAGCTGGTGCATGAGATCATGACTGAACGTGGGAAAGCTGCTGCTCCGGCTGTGCCTGCTACTTATTTCGCCCAACCGCCTGCTGTGGTAACTCCGGTTTCTCAGAGTGTGCCTACCATCATTCATCCTTCCATAAAACCGTCTCATGATATTGATGATGACATACAGGATACGGAAGAATATGTAGAAGAATCTCTCTCTCTGGATGAGGTGGAGAAAGAAATGATACGAAAAGCCTTGGAAAAACATCATGGTAAACGCAAGAGTGCGGCAAAGGATCTGAATATTTCCGAGCGTACCTTATACAGAAAGATTAAAGAATATGGATTGGATTAGAAAAATAGCTTCGACAGCATTGTTGTTGAGCGTGTTACTGATAGTAAATTCGTGTAGTATTAAAGTAGGACTGGCACCGATTAGTTCGATTGACTACTCCAAGGTAAAGACAGTCTCGATAGCTGATTTCCAGAATCGTGCGGAGTATGTTTATGCTCCGCTGGCTACTGAATTTAATCAGGGGCTGAAAGATTTGTTCATTCGTCAGACCCGTTTATCACTTGTGAATGGCAATGCCGATATTGAAATTGATGGCGAGATTACCGGTTATAACCAATATAACGAAGCGGTGGATGCCAGTGGGTATTCTTCAAAAGTAAAAGTCACCTTGACAGTGAAGGTTTCTTTTGTGAATAATACGGATCACAAAGACGATTTTACTGACCAACAATTCTCCGCTTTCCAGACTTATGACTCTTCCAAATTGCTGACCGAAGTGCAGGATGAGTTAATTAAACTGATGGTGAAAGACATAACGGAACAAATATTTAACGCAACCGTAGCTAACTGGTAGGAGTAGGAATGACGCCTGTACATTTGCAACAATGGATACAGCATCCCGAGGCGTTGAACCGGGATACCTTATACGAACTTCGTACGTTGGTAACCCGCTATCCTTACTTTCAGTCCCTGCGTTTGCTCTATCTCAAGAACCTCTATGTGCTGCACGATGTTAACTTCGGTGCAGAGTTACGTAAGGCCGTACTGTATGTATCGGACCGCCGTGTATTGTTTTACCTGATTGAAGGTGACCGATATGCCCTTCATCCTCGTACTTCAGAGTCTGTTGTAGGGAGGGAGTTGGAGGAAGAGCCGAGTATCGACCGTACCCTTTCATTAATAGACGCTTTCCTTGCTACTGTGCCGGAAGAACATTCTCAGACGACAGAGTTGGATTATTCAATGGATTATACCGCCTATCTGATGCAGGATGATGAAGATACGGACGAGGCAGATACATCATCGACTGTTCCGGTGGAAGTACCCAAGTTGCGTGGACAGGATTTGATAGACGGATTTATCCGGCAGAGTGAAACTGAGGAAGGCATCAGCCTGAAGTTGCTGAAAGAGGAAAATCCGCTTCTACTTCCATTGATTGAGGAGGAAGAGGACGAAGTCGAAGAAGAAACACCGGTTATAGCCGAAGAGATTCCTCAGCCCACAGAGGTAGAAACAGAGCAGGAAGATGATTCCGAAGATACGGATACTGATGAAGAGACGACTCCTAAATCAGCTTCGGATGATTTGGATGACAGTTGTTTTACTGAAACTTTGGCGAAAATTTATATCAAACAGCGCCGATATGACAAGGCTCTTGAAATTATTAAAAAATTAAGTTTGAATTATCCAAAAAAAAATGCTTACTTTGCAGACCAAATCAGATTTTTGGAGAAATTGATTATTAACGCTAAATCAAAATAACAAAATGTATTTATTCTTAGTTATCTTAATGGTGGTTGCATCTTTGCTGATGTGCTTCATTGTATTGATTCAAAATTCCAAAGGAGGCGGTTTAGCATCCGGCTTTTCTTCTTCCAATCAGATTATGGGTGTGCGCAAGACTACTGACTTTCTGGAAAAAGGAACATGGTTCTTGGCAGGATTCATGGTCGTAATGAGTATTGCTACTGCTTATGTGGTTCCTACTTCTTCCGGTAAGGGAGGCGATGTGATTCTGGAGCAAGCTCAAAAAGAAGAAAAGACCAATCCGTATAACATGCCTACTGGTACAGCTGCTCCGCAGACAGAAGCTCCTGCTACAACAGAAACTCCTGCAACAACTGCTCCGGCTGCTGAAGATTCAGCTAACTAAAGCTAAGCGCGGATGATCCCGCAAAAGAAATAAGAAAGAGGTTGATGCCGAAAAGGTGTCAGCCTTTTTTCTTTTTATGACGGATTTAACTACCTTTGTCGGGATTATGCAGTCTGACTAATAATTAATCTAAATAGTACAATGACAGAACAATTAAAACTTAAATTGAATGACTCCAAAGCTACCCGGTGGGGAGCATTGGTAATTGTTGCTTTCACAATGATGGCAGCTTACTATGTAAACGATGTGGTAGCGCCACTGAAAACAATGTTGGAGTCGGATCTTGCCTGGACAAGTAGTGATTTTGGATTCTTCACAGGTGGATATAGTTTCCTGAATGTATTCTTCCTGATGCTGATTTGGGGTGGATTAATCCTTGACCGTTTTGGTATCCGTTTCACTGGTAAATTATCAACTATCTTGATGGTGGGAGGTACGGCACTTGAATATTATGCCATGACAGGGCTTGCCGGTCCGGATGCACAGATTTTCGGTCTTAACGAGATTTTCGGTTATAAAGCAGGAGTATTCGTTGCATTTGCCGGCTATTCCATTTTTGGTGTAGGTGCGGAAGTTGCCGGTATCACTGTTTCTAAAATTATAGCCAAGTGGTTCAGGGGTAAAGAACTGGCTACGGCTATGGGTGTACAGGTAGCACTGGCAAGCCGGTTATGCAGTGGCTATTCCTTTGGCACGTGCTTTCGGTATCACTACTCCGGTATTGGTAGGATTGATTCTTCTCTTAGGTGGTCTGGTTGCTTTCTTTATTTTTTCAGTAATGGATAAGAAGCTTGACAGGCAGATGGAAGCAGAAGCTATAGCAGCAGGTACAGAAGGGGAGGAAGAGAAATTCTCTTTCAAAGATGTGAAGAATATCCTCGTTAACCCGGGCTTCTGGTTGATAGCTTTGCTGTGCGTATTATTCTATTCCTGTGTATTCCCTTTCCAGAAGTTTGCTTCCGAGTTGATGATTATCAAATATGGTATTAATGAGAATGTAGCGGGTACTTTTGCCGGATTGCCGGCTTTGGGTGCTTTGATTCTTACTCCAATATTCGGTGGATTTATAGATAAACGCGGTAAGTCAGCTTCTATTATGATACTGGGTGCTGCAATGCTGATAGGTGTGCACTTTATTTATGCCATTAATTACTGGTTAGTGGCTATTGGTTTGATGATTATTCTGGGTATTGCTTTCTCGTTGGTGCCTTCTGCTATGTGGCCTGCGGTGGCTAAGATATTCCCTGTAAGCCAGTTGGGTACAGCTTATGCATTGATTTTCTTTATTCAGAATATTGGTTTGTGGGGTATTCCTACGCTGATTGGTAAGGTACTTGATCTTTATTGTATCGTGGGCAAGAAGGCGGATGGAACGAATCTGTACGACTATACGATACCTATGTGTATATTTACAGGTATTGCTTGTTTGTCTCTTGTGGTAGCCTTTATGCTGAAGAGAGCCGATAAAAAGTTTGGTTATCAATTGGAAGAACCCAATATTCAGAAATAAGTGTAAACAGATACGAGTATGGAAACACCAGAAGGAAAAGTCAGTCTGTTGGATGCTGTTCCGGTTCGTTGTGACCACATCTTGACCGAATGGGAGGGAGATTACGCTGTAATCTCCTATCCCCGCTTCAAGTATGAGTGGATGCGCCGGCTTTTGTTACCGAAAAGCATGTCTCCTGATATTCATGTCCGCCTTGAAGAACACGGCAGTGCAGTGTGGCGTCTGATAGACGGGCGGCGTACGGTACGGGAGATTGTTTTCCAGCTTGCCGATCATTTCCATCCTGATGAGAATTATGCTTCACGAGTCACAACTTATGTGATGCAATTACGAAAGGATGGATTTATAAAATTACTCTCTGTCAACTTTTAATAAAGCCCCTGTTTCAGGATCGAATAATACCTTTATTGTGGAATTCTTATTGAACAGTACAGGAGCGAGATATTCGACTACGCCAAATTGTGTGACAGGGATTTCTGAATTATACAATTCTTTATTGTTATAGCTTAATGTAACGTGAGCTCTGCCCGGTACATTGTAGGCAACACCTTCATCCACCTTCTTCTTTGGATCGACTTCAGGGATTTTTATGCTTTTAAGGTCAGTTACCGTGATATAAATAGGTTCGCCTGCCAGGTCATTGTTAGCTACAATACCCAACTTCTTGGAGAAACGGAAAGCGACTTCATTCTTCATCTCTTTGGGGACGATGCGGATGGTATATATTTTCTCTTCGTCGGTCACTTTACCTGCAAACATTTCGGTCATTGCACGTTCCTGCAAGGTCAGGTTATCCAGCATAAGCTTTAGTTGTGCACCGTCTTTGGGCATGTTGTCCGATTCACCGCGCAACAGGGCATTTTTGCTTTCACGGATGTTATAGATTTCTTTTGCAACCAGTTCCGCCATCTTTGCCGTTGAATTTGCCATCAGGATTTCTTCTGTCAGGAAGCTACGGGGATTGACGTTAGGAGCATTATCTGCTGCCTTGGGAGTGGCAGGAGCTGCTTTCTTTTGTCCGCTGCCCAACGGCATGTTGATGGAGTAGACGATGCCGTCTTTACTCAATTCAATAAGAGGAGCCACGGTTTTGTCTTTCATCTTCACGAAATATACATTCTCTTTATCAGGTATACCAACTACTGCTGTTTGTATCTTGTCCAATGTCCAGTAAGTTTCCGGTTCAGAAGAGACATTGGTTAATCGCAGATAGCGGTCAGCATACTTGGAAAATTCTCCGGGGGTATAGATATGTTTAGTGGCTTGCACGGTAAGTTCGATTTCTGTTTTCGGAAGTACGTAAGTAACGCCGTAGTCTTTGCCACGCATGATACCTGTTGTCACTTCTGTTTGCGCTATGGCAGAAACGGAGAACAACAGTGCTGAGAGTAATACTATATTTTTTTTCTTCATAAGTCGCGTTATTTAAACAATTTCGGTTAAGGGACAAAGTTAATGAAGTTATTTTTGTCAAGAGTAAGATTATAGAATATTAACAGAATAGGCTGTCTGGGTGAGTTAACGGCTCTTTTCGCTCCATGAGATGGTATGTTTTGTCCCAATAGATCATTTCTTTTGTATCATTAGGTGGTATGTTTCATCTCGATAGATGGTTTGTTTTACCTCAATAGATGATGTATTTGGCCTCAAAGTATCTTATTTTTCGCCTGAAAAGGTATCGGATATAAAAAACAGGGAGAAGCAAATGCTTTTCCCTGTTACTATCTGTGAATCCGAATCTAAATCAGGATTACGATGACAAATATACGACATTAAAAACCGGAAGTCAAGCTTTTACCCGGTTATTTTACGAATTGGATGCAAACGGGTTTGTCAATACTGATGTCTTGATGGGTATCTGATAACAGACCTGTTACGGAATCTCGTTGGAATACCTGAATGACATGACTATCGCGACAGGCGGCTAACAGATATTTCCCGTTCGGGGTGATAATAAAGTTACGCGGATGAATCCCCGTCAACTGGTAGCCTACTTTTGCTAACATGCCGGTTCCCGGATTTACTTCGAAGATGGCAAGACCGTCACCTTTCAGGCGATTGCTGGCATACAAGTATTTCCCGTCGGGACTGAGATGTATATCGGCACTGCCACGTGCACGGAGTGTGTCGGCTGCAATGGTCTGTATCTTTTCCAGTTTACCATCCAAGTAACTGAAAGCGGTGATATTACCAGATAATTCGCTGATAAGATACGCGTACTTGCCGTTAGGGCTGAAAGTGAGATGACGTGGACCGGAATTAGGATCTACGTCAATGGCTTCGGCAGAAGGGTGGGGGATAATGCTTTTCGGATGTATGACAAAGCGCAGGATGCGGTCGGCACTGAAGTCAGTGGCAAAGATATATTTTCCATCCGGAGAGAAGACAGTGCAATGCACGTGGGGTGTTGCCTGTCTTTCAGCGTCCGGTCCGCCGGTACTGCCTTCAAAGAGCGTATCGACAGGCTCTAATGAACCATTCTTTTTCAACGGGAAGATAGACATGCTACCTCCGCTATAGTTGGCTGTGAGTACTTCTTTTCCATTGGTGGCAACGTAGCAGGGATCGGCTCCCATAGTGGGCTGCCGGTTCAACAAACTGAGTTTTCCTGTTTCCTTATCGAAGGAGAAAGCATTGAGAGCAGCTGTTGTGTCGTTCATTTCGCTGACGGCATAGACAAACTTTCCATCTTCCGAAGGGATGAGATAAGACGGGTTGAGCACTTCGATAGAGCTGAGCGAGGTGGCAACTCCCGTTTCTTGGTTGAAGCGGAAGGTGTAAATACCTTTGCTGTTTCCATCGGTGTACGTACCTACCAGCATAGCAAGTTCGTCACTTCCGTTGTTTACGTTTTCCGCTTTGCGGGGTGCGCAGGCTGTCATTGCTAATCCAAGCATACAAAAAAGAAGTTTTCTCATGATATTATGTTATAAAGTGATAATGTTATAGAGTGATAAGGTGATAATGTGGTAAAATATCACGCTATAACTTTATCACCTTATCACTCTTTAGCGTACTTCGTACACTATTTCTGCCACTCCTACACGGTCATCATTCAGCACAATGCGCAAATCGCTGGCAGTAGTTCCTTTGAACGTATATGAAATCAACTTTCCGTATTC
>OFGQ01000994.1_pt1 | contig 20230 bp, 18 predicted proteins | sample 1521791 | NCBI WGS metagenome assembly OFGQ01 (sample SAMEA3504116, study PRJEB24116) | mouse gut metagenome | biome: mouse gut; feature: mouse-associated habitat; material: faeces | place: Denmark | collected 2011 | reverse complement strand
AAGACCCGCAGCAGCCGCTGTTCCGTTTTGCTCAGTTCAATGAGCTGGCCGTTTTTGCGGAACTCCATCCACTCGAAATCAAAGGAGAAGCCCTCCAGCTCTACCGCGGCTGGCTGCACCGGGGTACCGCGCCGCAGCTGGGCGTTGACCCTGGCCCGCAGGACGGCCAGAGAGAAGGGTTTGGTGATGTAGTCGTCCGCTCCGGATTCAAGGCCCACGACGATGTCGGTTTCCAAATCGTTCGCCGTGAGCAGGATGACGGGGACGCTGGAATGGCAGCGCCGCACGTCCCGCAGCAAATCAAGCCCGCTCCCGTCCGGCAGGTTGACATCCAGGATAAGCAGATCAAAGTCCCCGCCGGGCAGAATGCTTTGCGCCTGGGACAGGGCGGTGCACAGCTCCACTTGAATGCCGTCATTTTCCAGGGCATACCGGATGCCGTGCCCCAGGGCGGCGTCATCCTCCAGCAGCAAAATGCGCTTCATCGCGGTCCTCCTATCAGGTGTTGGGTCTATCATACCCTCCTTTAGGCGACTTTTCAAGGATTTCTTGTGTTGCGGTGTGACGGCGGCAAAGACCTCGTTCCTCTGGAAGACGGTCTTGTTAGAAGTGAATACGGTAGACGTCTTCTCATACCGTCTGGCAATGAGCTGAAAGATAGGTTTGCCCCCTGGATGTCCATGGGAAGGTAGCCAATCTCGTCAATGTTGAGCATCCTGTACTTGACCTGGACTTTGAGTTTGTCGGGCAGGCGGCTCTCGAAATGGGCCTTTTTGAGCTGCTCGATGAGCTGGTGGCAGTTGATGTAATAAGTGGAGAAGCGGCGCTGCGCCACAAGGCCCAAAGCGGAAGCCAGATGGGTCTTGCCTACGCCGGGTGGGCCGAGAAAGACCACGTCCTTGCTATTCTCCAGGAAGCGCATGGTGACCAGCTCATCAATCTGACGCTTGTTGATGGAGGGCTGGAACGAGAAATCGAAGTCGTCCAAGGTCTTCTTGATGGGAAATCCAGACATCTCTCGACTCCCTTTCCGGGCTCTTTCATGCCCTGTTGGGGAGTCTATCTTTTTTCCTCATCTCCGCCACAAAACTACATTTTTCTCGGTGTTTTCTTTCATTTTATCACGAGTGATGACACATTGAATGCTTTTTAACTGGCTCAACTGCCTAACCGATACCCGGGATGCTTCTATGGGCCGCTCTCTGTCGAGCCTGCATTGCCATATCTTCGACCGCTTTGCCGCTGCTCTTGCTGCCCTTTTGTTCAACTCTTGATTCGAATTATCAGTTAGCCCTTAATCCTGGAGCCAGAGGGATCATATAGGTTCTTCTCTACCACGGCAGCTTCCACAATTTCAGTTTCGGAAATTGCTATCTGAACGTTTGTTCCTGCTTTGGCGTATTCTACAGGAAGGATGGTCATCCCATAGCTGATGTCCAATGTGGGGAGCCAGGCAGAGCTGGTGATTTTACCGATGGCTTTTCCTCCGGCTAAGACGCTGGCCTGGACCGGTGCAACAACCGCCTTATCCGCTAACTGAACCGCGCACAGGGATCTTTTGCACCCCTCATGGCAGATTTTCGCCAGCGCTTCCCGTCCAACAAAATCTGTATCCAGCGCTACAGACCAGCCGAGCCCCATCTCATAGGGGTTGCTGTGGTCGAGGAACTCACGACCGGAAATATAGCCTTTTTCCATTCGTAATGTACCGCTGGCGGCCATACCACAGGGGAGGATACCGAATTCCTCGCCGGCGGCATAGATTGCGTCCCAGATATCAGGGCAATCCTCGGCATTGGCGATTATTTCGTATCCCAATTCACCGGTAACGCCCGTTCGAGAGAGAATGCAGGGACAGTCCGCGATTGTCACCTGGCAGAACTCAAAAAAGCGCAGGCCGTCAATACATTCCGGCTGGCACAGCTTATGGAATAGCTCTCTGGACCGGGGCCCTGCTACGCTCAGCAGTCCCAGGGCAGATGTAATGTCTGTTACATAGCATTGAAAACCATGCTCCTTGATATGCGAGGAGATCCAGAGCGCATCCTTTTCTCTGGCAGGGATGCCCCCGATCAGCATATAGTGTCCCTCATCCAGCTGATAAAGAGTCATATCGTCCACAAACTCCCCACCGGCATTGCACATGGCGGAGTAGAGCGCTTTACCGGTGCGTAGCTTACGGACATCGTTGACCAGCAGCTTTTGGAGGCAGGCGAGTACGTCGGGACCCTGGAAGTCAAACTTGCACATGGTGCTGAAGTCTGTTGTCGTTACGCGGGTTCGGGTAGCAATGTGCTCCTCTGTGGGAGTCGCTTGGTAGAAAGTGGGTGCCAGCCAAGGGCCGCAGGGACCGAAGACCGCCCCCGCTGCAGCATGTTTGCTGTGAAATGGCGTCAGTTTCATAGAGACATTCCTTTCATTGTCATAGTCAATTTGGAGGTTCTTTTCCAGAGAATCTTTTTTTAGTATAGCGGCCGTTTTGGAGGAATGAAACCTTCAAAATTATGGTTATGTCTCTAAAATTGCTGTCTTGACCATTTCGGCGTCTAATTGTTGGAGACTGCCGGGATTTTTCAGCCTCCGGCACGGGACCTGGAATAAAAGAAAAAATGGGGAGTTAATCGAAATTTCATGGATTACGTCCGCTCACTTCAGATGATACAATAAAGGCCATAAGTCCAGCTGCCCGCAACATTAGGGCTGCTTTGGCAAAGGGCCCGCTGAAGAACGGGTGACAGAGAGGGGGAATTGAGATGATTCGCTATATCATCAAACGTGTGTTGCTCATGATTCCGGTGCTGCTTGGCGTTATCTTGGTTGTGTTTACGATGAATCATATTTCGCCAGGCGACCCTGCACGGATGCTCGCTGGTGAGACGGCCACCGAAGAGGCAGTAGAGGCGTTGCGGGAAAAAATGGGGCTCAATGAGCCCTATATCACCCAGTTTTTCAACTATCTTAAGGGAATTGTCACAAAATTTGACCTTGGTACTTCCTATCAGACCAAACGTCCCGTTATTGAAGAGCTCATGGATCGCTTTCCCACCACGGCGAAGCTAGCGTTGCTGAGCATTATGATTTCTGCAATGGTGGGTATCGCGCTGGGCATTATATCCGCTATCCGCCAAAACACGGTCCTTGACCAGCTCTCCCGCGGATTTGCCTTAATCGGCGTTTCCATGCCGGCCTTTTGGGCGGGAATGATGCTGATTCTGCTGTTTGCGGTAAAGCTCAAATGGCTGCCGGTGTCCGGCATAGATGGCTGGAAAAACTGGATTATGCCCGCGTTCACCTCCAGCATGGTCGGCATGGCGACGATCACCCGTATGACTAGGTCCAGTATGCTAGAGGTAATTTGCCAGGACTATATTGTCACAGCCAGGGCAAAGGGCCTGTCCGAGAAGGTGGTTGTCATCAAACACGCCTTAAAAAATGCCCTCATTCCCATTATTACAGTGTTAGGCATTCAGTTGGGCACCATGTTGGGCGGCGCAGTATTGACGGAGTCCGTATTCTCCATACCGGGTCTTGGGAAATATATGGTGGACAGTATCAAATTCCGCGATTACCCCGTGGTGCAGGGCGGTGTGCTGCTGCTGGCAGTTGTGTTCAGCTTGGTCAATCTGCTTGTGGACATCATTTACGCCTATGTTGATCCCCGGATAAAATCCATGTATGACCGCGGAAAGCGAAAGGAACGGAGCAAGCTGAAGGAGGCGGAGTGATATGGCGAAAATGGAGACGGAGGCGATGCGGCGCCTGGCAAAGAAACGCAGAAAAACCAAGAATGAAGCGGTCAGCGTCTGGTCAGAGGTCCGCTACCAGCTTTTTCGGAATCCTGGGGCGGTCTTTGGCGTTGTTGTACTGGGTATTCTCCTCCTGTTTGCGCTGTTTCCAACGCTCTTTGCCCACTATGGATATGATGATCAGGATTTTACCAGGATCTTTGTCCCGCCCTGCTTGTCCCATCCCATGGGGACAGATAACCTTGGCCGCGATATTTTCAGCCGCGTAGTCTACGGCGCACGGATCTCCCTGTTTGTAGGCATCGTGTCCATGGTATGCAGTCTGATCATCGGCAGCGCTCTGGGCTCACTGGCGGCGGTATACGGCGGCGGTGTCGATAACCTCATCATGCGGGTCGGGGATATCTTCATGGCCATTCCCGGCACACTTTTGGCAATCTCTATCTGCGCTGCCCTAGGGACAGGGATGGTGAATCTGATTATTGCTATCACTATTGCCCAGGTCCCCTCCTTCTCCCGCACGGTGCGCGCCGCGATTTTAACGGTCAAAGACCAGGAGTATATTGAGGCGGCGCAGGCTATTGGCGCCAGCAAATGGCGTCAGGTAGTGCGCCATATGATTCCGAACGCGCTGGGCCCGATTATTGTCCGCGCGACGTTGGATGTGGCCGGCGGCATCACCACTGCGGCGGCGCTGAGCTTCATCGGTCTGGGGGTTGCGCCGCCCACGCCGGAATGGGGGGCTATGCTGTCTACGGCAAAGCAATTCATCACGGATTTCAATAAGTGGTATGTCGTGGCATTTCCTGGAATTATGATTATGCTTACGGTTTTTGCGCTGAACCTGTTCGGCGACGGACTGCGGGATGCCTTTGACCCGAGGCTGAAGGATTGACTGCGGAGGGACACTGCATGATGGATAAAGAAGTTCTTTTAAAAGTAGAAAATTTGGTCGTCCACTATGAAACCCGAAACGAGGTGGTAGAGGCCGTTAACAATGTCTCATTTGAGATTCGTCAGGGAGAGACGCTGGGACTGGTAGGGGAAACCGGCGCGGGAAAAACAACCATCGCCTTGACGCTGATGCGTCTGCTACCCAAGAGAACGGGCAAAGTGATCCAGGGGAGCATCCGGTTCAACGGGCAGGAGTTGCTGGAGGTCCCTGTGAAGGAGATGCGGAACATCCGCGGACACGATATCTCTATGATTTTTCAGGACCCGATGAGTTCCCTCAATCCGGTTTTAACGGTGATTGACCAGGTTTCTGAGGCTATCCGCCTGCATGAGCGCCTTCCCCGGGCCGACGCAGTCAAAAAGGCAGTACAAATCCTGAAGAAAGTGGGTATTCAACCGGAACGTGTGCACGAATATCCACACCAGTTCTCCGGCGGCATGAAGCAGAGGGTCGTCATTGCCATGGCCTTAGCCTGCAGTCCCCAGCTGCTGATTGCGGACGAGCCCACTACGGCATTGGACGTGACCATTCAGGCGCAGGTGCTGCGGCTTATTCGGGAGCTGCGTACTGATTTTGGAACCTCCATGCTGCTCATTACCCACGACCTGGGGATTGTGGCGGAAACATGTGACCAAGTGGCCGTGATTTATGCCGGAGAAATTGTGGAGATCGGCTCTCTGGAGGATATCTTCGACTACGCCCGGCATCCCTATACCCAGTGCCTGTTTGCGTCCATCCCCAGCTTGGACAAGGATGTGGAGCGCCTGCAGCCGATTACTGGGCCATCCCTCAATGCGGCCGACCTGCCCCAGGGTTGCAGCTTCTATGGCAGATGTCCGCAAGCAGCGGAGCGCTGCGGCAGCTGTGATCCGGAGTACCGGCAGGTCGCGTCCGGACATTTTGTCAAGTGCCTGCTGATGGAGGAAACGTGATATGCCGGTTATTTTGGAGACAAAGGCGCTGAAAAAATATTTCAAAACGCCCAAAGGCTACCTGCATGCTGTGGAGGACGTCAGTATACAGGTCCACCGGGGGGAAACCTTGGGCGTGGTGGGGGAGAGTGGATGCGGGAAATCCACCCTGGGGCGGACGATACTCCACCTGCTGGATCCGACTAGCGGCCAGATTCTTTTTGACGGGAGGGATATTACAAATGTCCGCGGGGCGGCGCTCAAAGCCCTGCGGAAGGAGATGCAGATCATCTTCCAGGACCCCTTCTCCTCGCTAGACCCCCGCATGACGGTAGGACAGATCATCGGCGAGCCGCTCCGTATTTACCGCCTGGCCAGAACCAAGGAGGACTTAAACCGCCGGATCAGCGAGCTGATGGATGTGGTGGGACTGGCGCAGCGCAATGTCAACAGCTATCCCCATGAATTTGACGGAGGCCGCCGGCAGCGTATCGGTATCGCCAGGGCCCTGGCGCTGGAGCCTAAGTTTCTTGTATGCGACGAGCCTGTTTCCGCCCTGGACGTGAGCATCCAGGCGCAGATCCTCAATCTCATGCAGGAGCTGCAGCAGGAGCTGGGACTGACGCTGTTATTTATCACCCACGATCTGTCTGTAGTCCGCCACATCTCCCAGAGCATCTGCGTCATGTACTTAGGACAGGTGGTTGAGAAGGCGCCCGCCAAAGAACTATTCCGGCATAGCTATCACCCCTATACGGAGGCGTTGCTCTCCGCTATTCCTGTTCCCTCTATTCACCGGGACAGGGAGCGCATCATCATTCAGGGCGAGCTGACCTCGCCGATCAACCCCAAGCCAGGGTGCCGCTTTGCCAGCAGGTGTCCCCACGCGAAGGAGATCTGCCGGGAGAGCACGCCTGCTTTGACAGAAATTGAACCAGGGCACTTTGTGGCCTGCCACCAGACAAGCAGACTATAGGGCCTGCAGAAAATTTGTCGCCAGTTTTCTATAGGAAAATTGAGCAATATAAAACTGACTGGAGGAGAAATGTATGAAAAGACGCATAACCGGACTGCTGGCCGCGGCGCTTGCCTTGGCAATGCTCCTTGCGGCGTGCGGATCCAAACCGGCGGAAGACAACGGACAGAAGACAGACGGCGGCGGCACCGCGCCCAGCGGGGATGTGGACGGCGTAAAGGATACGCTGGTTGTCGGCAACTACTCTGAGCCCACCGTCCTGGATCCCCCAAACCAGAATATCGTTCCTGCCGCGCTTATCAATGTGCAGATCTACGATGGACTCCTGCGCCAAAATAACGAAACCGGCGAATACGATCCCTGCTTGGCCACAAGCTGGGAATACGTGGATGACTGCACCATCCGTTTCCACCTGCGGGAGGATGTGACCTTCCATGACGGTAGCCCCCTGACTGCTGAGGATGTCAAATTCTCGTTTGACCGCGGGGCAGTCTGCACCCAGAAGTCCATGGTCTTTGAACCCTTTGACCCTTCCAAAACGAAGGTGATTGATGAGCACACCATAGAGCTGGGCACCCGCAACGTGTTTCCCGCTGTCGAGGCTGCGGGAAGCGACGATGTCTACGGAAGAAATCCTGTTGGTACCGGCGCTTACAAGTTCGTGGAGTGGATCGCGGGCGACCGAATTATTCTAGAGCGGAATGAGGAGTACTGGGGAGAGAAGCCGGAATTCAAGAATCTCATTATCCGCACCATTGCTGATGATACCACCCGCGCGATGGCTTTGGAGTCCGGCGAGGTCGACGTGGCCTATAACCTTGCCGCTGCGCAGATGGATATGCTCCAGAACAGCTCCACCGCAGACGTGATAGTGGTTCCCAGCTATACGACGCAGTACTGCGGGCTCAATCAGGCCTATGAGCCGCTGAGCGATGTGCGCGTCCGTCAGGCTCTGCGGTATGCGGTGGACATGGACACTATCTCTGAAATCGCCTTCAACAGCGGCAGACCCGCCGATGGGCCAATTACACCCGCGCTCTCCTGCTACCAGGAGGCCGCCCCGGAGCTGAAATATAAGCAGGATGTGGAAAGGGCCAAGCAGCTAATGAAAGAGGCAGGGTATGAGGACGGCTTCGATCTGGTGCTAACCTGCAATGAGACACAGCCCAGAATTACCCTGGCAGAAATGCTGGCCAATGCCTGGAAGGAGATCGGGGTCAATACCGAGGTCCGGGTAATGGAGTTCTCCACGCAGACTGCGGAGATCTACGAGGGCGCGGCCCAGGCGTTCCTCCTGGGATTTGTGGCTGGCGGAAATGAGGGCGAGTATTACCGTCCGGTCTTCACTAGTAATGGCGAGAACCACCAGTGGATTAGCTACAGCAATTCCCGGGTTGACGAGCTCTTTGAGCTGGCCGCCGCAGAGATCGATGTGGACAAACGCAATGCCTGTTATGCCGAGGCGCAGAATATCATTCGTGAGGAGCTGCCGTGGCTGTTTGTTCGGTTTGCCGATAATATTTACGGCATCCAGAAGAATCTGACGGGGCTGGATCTGGACCCGGAGTGGTACTCGGAGTTCCGGTTTGTCCGGTCAAAATAAGAAGCGGCTGCGTACTGACGCAGTACAGCATGATGGAGGAGAGCAAACCATGAGAAACTGTCCTATGATGGAATTCCCGCTGGACGAGTATGAGGTCCGTATGGCCAACCTGGTGGCCAAAATTCAGCAGGCGGAGTGCGACGCAGTACTGCTGACCAACGAGGAAAATCTGCGTTATTTCTGTGATTACCGGTCTGCCGCTTGGAGCAGCGAGTACGAGTACCCGGCGATGATGGTGGTGACGAAGGCGGGGGATGCGGCGCTGCTTACATCTGTGCGCCGCCGTCCCACGGCGGAGGAAACCTGCTGCCTGGAGCCGGAGCAGATCTTTGCCTATGAGGGCTTTGGACATCAGGCTTCGCCCGAGGCTTTTGTCCCCGCCGTTGTGGATGCCTTGAAAAGACTGGGGACCGTCAGCGGCAAACTGGGAACGGAGACAGGGGTTGCGTCCCGGATGCGGATTACCTATCGGGACTATGAGAACCTCTTTGCCGCACTGCCCGGGATGCAGGCCATGGACTTCGCCGGGTACATTTTTGACCTGCGGGAGATCAAATCCCCCAGGGAGATTGAGGTCATGCGCAAGTGCTGCGGCATAGCGGTTGAGGGCTTTCGCGTAGCTATGGACCAGCTGAAGCTGGGTGAAACCACAGAGGAGGAGATGTACCACACATACACCGCCGCTTGCTTTGATATGGGGGCCGACGACATGGAATACATCCTGATCGTTGAGTTCGGGCCGGACCGCCCGCAGCCCAACTGCATGGCTGGAGCCAGGGTATATGAGAACGCCGACTGGTGTGTATTTCTGGACAGTGGTCCCTCCCTGAAGGGTTACGTCACCGACATTATCCGCATTGGGAAACTGAGCAAGCCCACGAAGGCCCAGGAGGACTTCTACAAGATCAGTCTGGACTGCCACCGCGCCTGTATTGCTATGGTCAAGCCCGGCGTTAAAATCGGCGATCTCTGCAAGGCACACGATGATTTTATGCGGGCCCACGGCGTTGAGGAGATCTGCCTGACCATGAATAATAGCGGTCACGGCGTCGGCCTGGATGTCCATGAAATGCCGATTATCAAGAGTGCCTTTGCAGACAAGGAATTCCGGCCCGGCATGGTGTTCGCCTTTGAGCCCACAATCATCCATTCAACAGAGGGACAAATTGTACTGGAAAATAACTATCTGGTCACAGAAACTGGCTGTGAAAACCTGACCGCCGCCCTGCAGGACATCTATGTTCCCCAGCGGAGCGAGCCAATTACATCATGTAAGTGAGGGAAAGAGCAATGCGTCAATCACCGATGTTGGAGTACCCCGTGGCCGAATTTGAGCAGCGAAAGACTGCCGCCGCCGCGCGGATGAAGGAGCTGGGCCTGGACTATATCATGGGTTCGTCTAAAGCGGTTGTCTGTCACCTGACAGGTCTGCGCTCGGTTGCCTGGAAGAGCAAGCTGTCTACCCCGGGGCTTGTTCTCATGAACAGCGAGGGAACATGGGGAGTTGTGGGGTCATTCAGCGCCTTGGATACCGCGCTGTACACAACCTGCCTGGATAAGGAGGATTTCTACTTCTTTGAAGCCTCCGGACGCTTTGGCGTGGGATTGAACTATCTGGAGGCAATTTGCTACACACTGCGCCATCTGGGATTCACAAAGGGGCGTATCGGCTGTGAGCTGAGCAGCGGAATCCACCTGCATATGGATTTAGGGATGTTCCATGCCTTGCGTCAGGAGTTCCCGGAGCTGGAGTTTGTGGATGCCTCCTACGCACTCTGGGATATTCTGGCCGAGAAGTCTTCGCTGCAGATTAAAAACCTGCGGGCGGCGGAAGCCATAAATCAGGCGGCCTTACGGGAAGGCGAAAAGGTGCTGGTCCCGGGAGAAATCACGGAGATGTGCCTGTACAAGGCGATAGCCCGGGCGGGATATCTGGCAGGGTCTGAGCACTTCACCTATATGAGCGTCCTCGCGGGTCCTGAGCGCGCACTCTGCGCTGACTGCCCCCCCTCCGAGCACGTGGTTATTCCCAGTACGCCTGGTACCGTTGTACGGGTTGAGGGCGGCGGCGTGCGGCGCGAGCTGAACGCGCCCTTCACGGCCAACTATGTTGTGGGCGGTATCCAGCCCGAGCAGCAGGAGGCATGGAACTTGGCGGAGAACATGCTGGAGAGCGCCGTGAACGCGGTCAAGGCGGGGGCAACTGCCGGTAGTGTGGCGGAAGCAGCCGACCGGTGTGCCGCTGCCGCCGGTAAGGACAGCTGGAACGCATCCCGTGGCTTTGCAGGGTCCGGCATCGGATGGGGCCGGGAGGACGGTCCTCTGCTCCAGGCGGGAAATCCCTATGTACTGCGGGAAAACATGGTGTTGACGGTGGCCGTTGCGGTACGCCACCCCTCTGTGGGCGAGCTGATACTGCGGCAGAACGTTGTGGTCAACGCCAGCGGCGCCGACTGTCTGGCCGGCAGCACGGGCAAGCCCATTATTGTGTAAGCCGTCAATAAGGGGAAAAACGCGCTGTCAGCGCGTTTTTCCTTTTTCTTCCATAAGTCGGAGAGGCATTGCAATGTTCTGTATCTGGTGATAAAATAAATCAAATTCCATGAAAAACGGAGGATGTCCTGTGAAAAATCGGACTTCCCATCAAAAACATAAAACAAGCAGAATTGCCGGACGTTTGAAGAACAGCACTCTGAGCAGCAAAATCTCCCTGCTGGTATGCTGTGTGGTTTTGACGGTGTTTTTATTTACCGTCCTCATTCTTGTGCGGATTGGCCGGGAGAACGTGAGGGATCTTCAAGATTTTCAAGGTCGTCGGACGCTGGAGTACGTACAGATCCTGGTGGAAAAGGAGCAGCAGTATATGCTGGGGCTGGCGGAGTACTACAGCTCCTCATCGGACGCGCAGAGGTTGATACGTAAGAGCAACCGGGGCGAGCCGGTCTTTCAAGGAGAATTTGATGCGCTTTTGCGGAGCACAAAGTTTAAAATGTATCTATTGAGCGTGGTAGTCTACAATTTGCAGGGGGATCCTCTGGCGTTTGTTTCTATCGACAACTCCTATAGCCCGAGTCATCAAAACTTTAAGGAGGGGGACCGTCCGGTGAACCGCCTTCTGACAGCCCACAAGGATATAGAGTGGGAATATATCGAGGCTTACAGCACCATATACATGGATATGGACCACTCACCCAAATTGGTTCTGTGGAAGAAGGTGCGCGACGCAAAGGATACGAGCCCCATTGGCGTTGTGGCGCTGGCGGTAGATGTGCGCCGGCTTATGGCTCTGGAGGAGTATAAGGGCGGCATGAAGTCCCCGGCAGTACTGCTCTCCGATGACAACAGAGTCGTCCTTGACAAATCCGGGCTGTGTCCGCCGCAGGACGTCATCAGTCAGGTAACCTCTGACGCAGATGACCTCATCCGCCAAATTCCGGCGCACGTCAACGGAGAATACAGCATGATCTATTATCAGCATTGCGGTAGCGCGCCATTTATTGCCTGCGTGGTTGCGCGGATGAACGGCTCCGCCTGGACAAGCTCCTCTGTTTTTCCTTATATTGTGCTGCTGATATGTATTTTCTTATTAGCGCTACTGCCAGTATCCTGGTTCTCCAGCCGAATGCTGACAAGGCCGCTGAAGGTTCTGGCCGAATCGATGACGCGCTTCTCCAAAGGGGATTACAGTGCGGAGGTGTCGTTTAAATACAACGATGATATCGGCAGGCTGGGGCAGGTCTTCAACCATATGGTGGAGGAGAACAAGCTGTTGGTGGAGAGGAATTATGTGCTGAAGTTGCGCGAGCGCGAGGCGGAGCTGGCCATGCTCCAAATGCAGATTGATCCCCACTTCCTTTACAATATGATCCATTCCATCTACTGGTGCGCCATGAAAAACCGGGATGAGGAGACGGCGGATGTTGCTTATAATTTGGGGCAGTTTTTCCGCCTGAGTCTGAACCGGGGCGGAGAGTTCATGCCGGTGAGCAAATGCATCGAACTGGTAGCCTGTTATCTTGAGCTGCAAAAACAGCGGTTTGGAAATCGGATTGCCTGGGAGTTCCACACAGACCCCGCGATGAGGAGAGAGATTATGCCCAAGCTCATTCTTCAGCCGATTGTAGAAAACGCAGTGATCCATGGCATGGGACCTGCTGTAGAGAGGCTGTTCATCCGTATTGAAGGCCGCTTGGAGGGGGAGGAGCGGATGACGTTTTGTATCCAGGACAACGGCGTAGGGATTTCCAGGGAAGTACTGTCTCTGTTGCCAGACCGTCTGGATGAGAGCACACGGCCCCAGGGCAACGATGTGGTCGGCAGCCAGCAGTTTGCGCTCAAAAATATCAGTGAGCGATTACATATCCTATATGGTGAGGATCATACGTTTTCCGTCGAAAGCAAAGAAAACAGCGGCACTACGGTAGTTTTGAGCATTCCAACAGGTGGCAGAAAGGAGAGCGAGGATGATACGGCTCATACTGGCGGATGATGAAATAGAAACCAGAAACAATGTTATTGCGTGTATCGACTGGGAATACCATGGGCTGGAAATTGTAGGGGTCGCCGACAACGGAGATATGGCAATGGAGCTGATCTGCCAGGTAAAGCCGGATGTAGCAATTCTGGATATTTATATGCCCGGCAGGACGGGACTGGACGTCATTGCGCAGATCCGCGGACAAATGGATGACCCGCCGGCATTTATTATCATCAGTGGCTACGACGAATTTACCTATGCGCAGCAGTCCATCCGACTGAAGGTAGAGGAATACCTGCTGAAGCCCTTTCGCCCCCAGGATCTTTTACAGGCGGTTCAGCGTGCCGTCTGGCAGGCGGAGGCGGCAAAAAGCGCGGACCCAAACGATTTTTACTCCTTTTTGCGCACCTGCCAGAGTGCCCCGCAGAAGGGGAATATAAGCAGCTCCCGCTATGCGGTAGAAGCGGAACGGAAAGTTCTCAGCGCTATTGCGGTTGGAACACAGCAGGACGTCCAGGACAGTGTCAATGTGTTTATGCATCAGTGCGTAAGGGGCCAGCCAGTTGCAGAGGCGCTCAATCATGTCGAGATGCTTCGCATAGAGATCCACCGCCTGCTGATGGAGCGGTGCAAAAATCCGGCTAGAATGGATATGTTTACAGGGCAGCCCTGGACTTTTGACAATGTGTACGGACAGCTGGACACCGCGCTGAGCAGGATGGCCTGTGCTGCTAACGAGCAGATCGCGGTCAGCCAAAAACGCTCCACTGTCATTATGCGGGCTGTGGAATATATTGAGCAGAATTATACGGAGAGTATCACCTTGCGCCAGGTGGCAGACAGCGTCTATGTTTCACCGTCTTACCTGAGTAATCTATTCCGGGAAAAAATGGGGGTCAATCTGACGGCGTATATCCATAAGCTGCGCATTGAGAAAGCGAAGGAACTGCTTTTAGATCCGGAACAGCGTATTTCCACTGTTGCCGAAGCCGTAGGATACAACTGTGAAAAGCACTTCCTTCAGAAATTCAAGCAGATTACGGGGGTGACACCATCACAGTTCCGATTTAAAAAAAGCAGATGACAGCATGGGCGGATTCAACACGCCGGAATTCAAGGCGGCGCTCCGTGAGTCCGTGGAGGAACTGTGCATCCGGGGACTGTCAATGCCAGTGATAAGATGCAAGAAAACGCCGAGGAAAAAATGTAGAATTGTGGCGGAGGTGAGGGAAAAAGATAAACTCCCCAATGGGGCATGAAAGAGCCCGGAAAGGGAGTCGGGAAATGAAAGGAGCACAATGGATGGACATCCGAAGTGACAGACAAAAGGGGCTGAGCTATGAGGAGCTGGGGTGGAAATACCAAACCGGAGTACACATTAAGCGAACCGAAGCCCACGAAGATGGACCCGTACAAGCGGATCGTAGACGAGTGGCTGGAAGAGGCGTCGTACTCGGCGCTGCGGATCCCGGAGAAACTGCGGGAGATGGGATTTGACGGGGGCTACAGCATTGTCAAGGCGTATGTGAGCAGCCGGAAGATGGATCTGAACGAGAAAGCGACGGTGCGGTTTGAGACGATGCCCGGGAAACAGGGGCAGATGGATTGGGGGTTCTTCGAGGATCACCTGGTGTACGAGGACGGGAGGTGGAAGAAACTGTACTGCTTTCTCATGATCCTGGCATATTCCCGGATGCGGTATATCGAATTTGGGACGGATATGAGCACAAATACACTGATACGGTGCCGCCAGAACGTATTTCGGTACTTTGGAGGGTACCCGGAGGAGATCTTGTACGACAGGAAGCGGATCGCTCTGCACCAAATATCGTATCAAAGAAGGAATGTGGTTGTCAATCCTCGGACAGGTTGCGGAAAAACCTGGAAAGCCTCAAAATGAAGAACACCCTGGAGATCCTGGACAACTACCTGGAGCGGGCTGTGGAGGAAAACCTCAATATTGTGGATGTTTTGGACCATATCTTCTCGGAAGAAGCGAAATCCAAACGGAGACGGGCCTATGAGAAGCAGATCCAAATGTCCGGTTTCCCCGTCAAGAAGACCCTGGACGACTTCGACTTCTCCTTCTAGCCCTCCATTGACAAGCGGCAAATCGATGAGCTGGGCACCATTCCCAGTGGAACGAGGTCTTTGCCGACGTCACCATTGCCTCCGCCATCCTGGACCGCGTTCTGCATCACTGCACCGTGATCAACATCAAGAGAGAGCGTCTTACTGTCTGAAAGAACGCAAGGAATTCATGCGCCAGAAACAACAGATCGTCAACACTCTTTTTGTGCAAGGCTGCACTTGATTTTTGTTACCCCTCACCCCCGCCGAAAAACTACAATATTTCTTCGGCCTTTTCTTACATTTTTATATTGGCGTTGACATACCTTTCGGATGCAGCCGGGGCACCGGGGCGGCAAAAAACCCTCTTGACAAATACCCCTGCAGGGTATATACTGACCACAGTAAAATACCCCCGGGAGGTATCTCTATGAACTGCTGTGAAAAGAAACGCCCCCGCAGCGAGGAGGAGCTGAAAAAACTCTCCAACCGCCTCTGCCGTATCGAGGGGCAGGTCCGGGGCCTGCGGGAGATGCTGCAAAAGGACGTCTACTGCCCCGATATTCTCATCCAGGTTTCCGCCGTCAACGCCGCCCTCAACAGCTTCAGCAAGGAGCTTTTGAGCGAGCATATCCACACCTGCGTGGCGGACGGCATCCGCCGGGGGGACGACGATGTGATTGACGAGCTGGTCTGCACGCTGCAGAAATTGATGAAATGAACGAGGAGGGACGAACCGTGAAACAGACCTTCAGCGTAACCGGCATGACCTGTTCCGCCTGCTCCGCCCACGTGGAGAAGGCGGTGGCCAAGGTGGCGGGCGTGTCCGCCGTCAGCGTGAACCTGCTCTCGGGCAGCATGCAGGTGACCTATGACGAAACCGCCGCCACGGCGGAGGGCATCATCGCCGCCGTCACATCCTCCGGCTACGGAGCCTCCCTGCCCCGGAAGGCCGGGGCCCGGGCAGCCGCCCCCAGGAGGGAGGACGCCGCAGCCGGGGAGCTCCGGCAGATGAAGAGCCGGATGATCTGGTCCTTCGCCTTCCTGATCCCCCTGTTTTATATCTCCATGGGCCACATGATGGGCGCGCCCCTGCCGGGCTTCCTTACGGGGATGGAGAACGCCCTGGCCTTCGCCTTTACCCAGCTGCTGCTGACCCTGCCTATTATGTACCTCAACGATAAATACTATAAGGTAGGCTTCAAGACCCTCTTCCACGGCGCGCCCAACATGGATTCCCTCATCGCCGTGGGCTCCATCGCCGCCGTGATCTACGGCGTGTTCGCCATCTACCAGATCGGCTGGGGTCTGGGGCACGGGGATATGGCCCTGGTGGAGAAGTACCACATGGACCTGTATTTCGAGTCCGCCGCCATGATCCTCACCCTGATCACCCTGGGCAAATTCCTGGAAACCCGCTCCAAAGGCAAGACCGGCGAGGCCATCACCCGCCTCATGGACCTGGCTCCCAAGACCGCCAGCGTCCTCCGGGACGGGGCCGAGGTGGAGGTCCCCGTGGAGGAGGTCCAGGTGGGCGACCGCATCGTGGTCCGGCCCGGACAGTCCGTGCCGGTGGACGGGGTCGTCGTCGAGGGAGCCTCCGCCGTGGACGAAAGCGCCCTCACCGGCGAGAGCCTCCCCGTGGACAAGGGCGTGGGGGACAAGGTCGCCGCCGCGTCCATCAACAAGTCCGGGTCCTTTACCTTCGAGGCCCTGCGGGTGGGGGAGGACACCACCCTGGCCCAGATGATCCGCCTGGTGGAGGAGGCGTCGGGGTCCAAAGCCCCCATCGCCAAGCTGGCGGACAAGGTGGCCAGCGTGTTTGTGCCGGTGGTGATGGTCATTGCCGCGGTCACCGCCGTCGTGTGGCTGGCGGCGGCCCACTCGGTGACCAGCGCGCTGACCGCCGGGGTGGCGGTGCTGGTGATCTCCTGTCCCTGCGCCCTGGGCCTGGCGACCCCGGTCGCCATCATGGTGGGCACCGGCAAGGGCGCGGAGCACGGCATCCTGGTGAAGTCCGCCGAGTCCCTGGAGACGCTGCACACCATCGACACCGTGGTCCTGGATAAGACCGGCACCCTCACCCAGGGCAGGCCCAGGGTCACCGACATCCTCCCCGCCGACGGCCTGACGGAGAATGCCCTGCTGGGCATCGCCGCCTGCCTGGAGGCCCCCTCGGAGCATCCCCTGGGGGCGGCCATCGTGGAGGAGGCGGCCCGCCGGCAGCTGCCCCACCAGCCGGTGGAGGGCTTTGAGGCGGTCCACGGGCGGGGGATTCGGGCCGCGCTGGGCGGGCGCGCCTGCCTGGCGGGGAACCGGGCCATGATGGAGGAGGCGGGCATCGACCTGACCGCCTGGCTCCCCAAAGCCGAGGCCCTGGCGGGCCAGGGCAAGACGCCCCTCTACTTCGCCAAAGGCGACGGCATGCTGGGCGTCGTCGCCGTGGCCGATACCCCCAAGCCCACCAGCCGGGACGCGGTGTCTGCGTTCCGCAGCCTGGGCATCGACGTCATCATGCTCACCGGCGACAACCGCCGGACGGCTGACGCCATCGGGCGGGAGCTGGGGGTGACGGAGGTCATGGCGGAGGTCCTGCCCCAGGACAAGGAGCGGAAGATCGCCGCGCTCCAGAGCCAGGGCAAGAAGGTGGCTATGGTAGGCGACGGCATCAACGACGCGCCGGCCCTGGCCCGGGCGGACGTGGGCCTGGCCATCGGCGCGGGCACGGACGTGGCCATCGAGTCAGCGGACATCGTGCTGATGAAGTCGGACCTGCTGGACGCGGCGGCGGCGGTGGAGCTGAGCCGGTCCACCATCCGAAACATCAAGGAGAACCTGTTCTGGGCGTTTTTCTACAATGCCCTGGGCATTCCCCTGGCGGCGGGAGTGTTCTTCCCCCTGCTGGGGTGGCAGCTGAACCCCATGTTCGCCGCTGCGGCCATGAGCCTGAGCAGCGTGTGCGTGGTGTCCAACGCCCTGCGCCTGCGCTTCTTCAAGAGCAGGTTCCGCGCCTCCCGCCGGGAGGAGAATCCGGTCATGACACAGCCCGAGGCTGTGCAGGACAGCAACGACGACAACCGTACAACAAAACAAGGAGGAACAACCGCTATGACAAAGACCATGAAGATCGAGGGCATGATGTGCGCCCACTGCTCCGGGAGGGTGGAGAAGGCCCTCAACGACCTGCCCGGCGTGACCGCCACAGTGGACCTGGCCGCCGGAACGGCCAGCGTCACCGGCGATGCGTCCGACGAGGCGCTGGCTAAGGCCGTCACCGACGCGGGCTACACCGTCGTCAGCATTCAGTAACCGCGCAGGCAGAGAAAACGCTCCGGGAGTTCTTGCTCCCGGAGCGTTTTCCCCGCTGCCGCTGTTTCCCCGGCGTGCCGGACAAAGCGTCAAAGCCTGGCTGCGGCGCAGGCGCGGCGGTACCGCCGCCAGTCCAGCTTCTGCCCGCAGCGGTCGCAGAAGCCCTGGTATTCCCGCTCCAGCGGTATGCCGCACTGCGGGCACAGCGGAAAGACGCTTCCCGGCTGGTAGGAAACCGTCTCCGTCACCGCCATAGCCCTGCGGAACCGGAGCGCCTCCTCCAGGCTGGCGCTGCTGCGCCCGCTCATTCTGCGTCTCCGACCCATAGCTGTACCATTTTCAGAAACAGCTCCGCAAAGTGGAGCCGCTTCTTTTCCGGCAGTACCGCTATGCTCTGGATCATTTCCAGAAGCAGCAGGGTAATTCCCAGATTGTCGTTGTCCTCCAGGCCGATCAGCAGCGAGATGGGGTGGACGCCCAGCTTTTCCGAAATGTGTTCAATGGTGGCCGCGCTGGGGTTCCCCTTCGCCCTGAGGTAATCATACAGAGCGGTACGCGATATTCCCAGCTCCTCAGAAAAATCCGTCAAGGATTTATTCTGCTTTACCATGATCGCGCGCATGGCGGACGCCATGTTTTCCTGCAGGCTTATAGCTATCTCCCCCTCTCGACAAAATTATACAAGAACCGACAAAATAAATAAATTTCAATATATCGGATAGGCGTATCATTATTTTGAACAAGGGGGCGGGAAGACGCCGGAGACGGGAAGATGCCGGGGGTCGCTCCCCGGCATCTTCTCTGAACGCCTGCAGATCATCCGGACTCAGAACCTGTGTGCACAGGCGTCGAACGCCGTCTGGCCGGGTCCCTTTTGCCGCCCAGCATTCCACGTCTATAAATACAGGTTCTTAATTTGCCCTGTTCCACCCCAAAACAGACGATGTACTGCTTGATGCCTGGTTGCTCCCACTGTTCCCGCATCTTCTATTGGCGCATGCAATACAGCCCGGCCTTTCCGCGCCTTTACGGTGAGCCCGCGGCGTAAGCGCCCGTTCGTCCGCCATTCTCCCTTTCAAAATAACGCCACCTGCCTCTTGGTGCATTATACCAGATGCGGTATCGTAAAGCAACCGGATTGCGCTCAAAACACAAGCACTTTATTTTGCCGCAGGGGGAAATGGGAGAAGCGCGTCCCGCTGGGAAAAATTTTTTCTAAAAATACAAGAACAAGTGTTGCAAATTTTAAGAGGGCGTGATATACTATGGGCAAATCAGAGACATCAACATGATTGGGGAGGGCTGGTTATGCCGAAGAAAACAGATATGACTGAGCGGATCTACGCGTATTTGCAGACGGTGATCCCAATGCAGGGGTATGCTCCCTCGGTGCGGGAGATCTGCGACGCCGTGGGACTGAAATCTCCGTCCACAGTTCACTTCCATCTCAAGCGGCTCCAGGAGCGGGGCCTGATTGAGAAGGGAGACTTCAAGGGCCGGGCTATTGTGCTGACGGAACAGCGGGAGAAGAATAAGATCCCCATCCTGGGGAACGTGGCCGCCGGCACGCCGATTTTGGCCCAGGAGTGCGTCGACGACTATCTGACCTTTGACTGCGGCGGACGGGAGGGGGAGTACTTCGCTCTTCGGGTCCGGGGGGAGTCCATGCTGAAGGCGGGGATTCTGCCGGACGACCTGGTGGTGGTGCGCCGCCAGCCCAGCGCGGTGAACGGAGAGATCGTGGTCGCCCTCCTGGGGGACGAGGCCACGGTAAAGCGACTGTCCCGCCGGAATGGGGAGATCTGGCTGCTGCCGGAGAACGACGCCTACCAGCCCATCAACGGTACCGGCGCCCAGGTTCTGGGCCGGGTGACGGCGGTGGTGGGGGAGAGCGGCTCAGGCAAGAGCCTGCTGGCACACGCTGTTTTTTATCTGCTGCCCCAAAACGCCCGGGTGGGCGGGACCCTCCGCTATGACGGCGCACCCCTCACCCGGGAGCGGGCGGAGGCCCTGCGGGGCAGGGAGATTGCCCTGATTCCCCAGGGCGTCACCTGGCTGGACCCTATGATGAAGGTGGGGGACCAGCTCCGCCGGGGCCAGGGGGGCAGGGCGGTCCGGGACCGCTGCCGGGCCGCCCTGGAGCGCTACGGCCCGGGGGCCGAGGAGGAGGAGCTCTAACCATT
>OFGQ01000991.1_pt1 | contig 20259 bp, 14 predicted proteins | sample 1521791 | NCBI WGS metagenome assembly OFGQ01 (sample SAMEA3504116, study PRJEB24116) | mouse gut metagenome | biome: mouse gut; feature: mouse-associated habitat; material: faeces | place: Denmark | collected 2011 | reverse complement strand
CCCCCGGAAACTGCACCGCCTATAGACGGGAAGGCAAACTACAGCGGTTCTTTCCCAAGTTCTGCTCCTACTCTATTTGGGGTAGTAAAATATTCTGCTGATTTTTCAAATGCGAGCCCTGGTGGAGGCACCAAAGGAAATAATGGTGTCGTAAACAAAGTTGCCAATTTAGGAAAAGGTATTTCCCAAAGGTCAAACGGTACTCTCCTACCCGCCCGTGCCAATGGTACAGGTTATAATGTAGTTAACTATAGACCTGCTTATTCTGATGGCAAGATTTCTTTATCCCAAGATGAAGAAGCATTAGTAAATGAATTAGGAACCGAATCTATCATCAGGAACGGCAAATGGATGTTATTACCTGGTGGTATGCATGTGCAGAACCTCAAGAAAGGCGATATTGTATTAACTGCCGAACAGACTAGGGATTTATTAAATACAGGAAGAACGAACGGACATGCCAGGGCTTATGCAAAAGGCACATTAGGGAATGCTTATGCAAACGGTTGGAGGTTGCCCAGTGCAGTAACAAACAATACTGGCACTTCCAAAAAGAAACCCTCCTCAAGTTCCACAAAATCCTCTTCCAAATCCAACTCATCCAACAATTCATCCGACACATCCGACAAAGCAGATGAATTCAAGGAAACCATTGATTATATCGAGATGATGATTGACCGTATTGAGCGTCAGATCAAGAATCTCGAACGTGTAGCTGGAAGTGCTTATAACACCTTCTCCAAAAGGAACACGGCACTCCGTAACCAGATTTCAAGCATTACACAAGAAATCTCAACCCAGCAAGCCGGATATGACCGTTATATCCAACAGGCGAATTCTGTATCCTTATCAGAAAATTATAAGAGCCAGGTAAGGGACGGTGCGATTGACATCAGCACAATTACTGATGAAGAACTGGCTAAAAATATCAAAGAATATCAAGAGTGGTATGAAAAAGCCCTTGACTGCCGTGACGCAGTTGAGGAATTAAAAGAATCCGTAAGGGATCTCTATACAGAAGCATTTGATAACGTAGTCACTCTGTATGACGGTATCCTTGGTCAGCTTGAACACAGACAGAACATCCTTGAAGGTTACATTGACCAGGCTGAGGCACAGGGATATATCATTAGTACGAAATATTACGATGCTTTGATATCCAACGAACTGAACAGACTGAAAGATTTAACAAAAGAACGCCAGGACTTAATCAATTCCATGAATGACGCAATCACAAATGGCAATATCGAGGAAGGTTCTGAACAATGGTATGAGTTCCAAAGTGAAATCAACGGCGTAAATGAAGCTATCCAGGAAGCGAATACAAGCCTGATAGAATTTGGCAATTCCATCCGTGATATCGAGTGGGAAATCTTTGACAAGATACAAGACCGTATCTCCGGCATTACGGATGAATCTGATTTCCTGGTGAAGTTACTTTCATCCAACAAACTATTCGATGATAAAGGAATTATTACGGATAAAGGGAAGGCAACCATGGGGCTGCATGGGGTCAATTACAATACTTACATGTCCCAGGCTGATGAATACCGCAAAGAGATGGAGAAAATCCAATCTGAGTTGGCAAAAGACCCATACAACCAGACCTTAGTTGACCGCAGGAAGGAATTGCTGGAATTACAGCAGGAATCCATCCTTGCAGCCGAGGATGAAAAAGAAGCAATTAAAGATCTTGTTGAAGATGGAATTAATAAACAGCTAGAATCTTTGCAAGACCTCATTAATAAGTACAATGACATGATGGATGCACAGAAAGACATGTACGACTATCAGAAAGAAATTGCTGAAAAACAAAAGAAAATCAATGAGGTTGAAAAGCAGTTTTTATCATTCCAAGGTGATGATTCCGAAGAAGGTGCTGCTACCCGTCAGGAACTAAAGAATGAACTGAATGAACTCAAAACCGATTTGGAAGAGACACAGTATAAGAAAGCGATTGTAGAACAGAGGAAACTTCTGGATGAACTGTATACAGAATATGAAACTGTTTTGAATTTAAGACTTGATAATATTGATCTTCTGATTATGGATGTAATCGGAAATGTCAACTCTGAAGCATCTGCTATTCGTGATACCCTCGTTTCTGAAGCTGAAAGTGTTGGTTATAAGCTGACAGATACCATGACAACGGTATGGACAGACAGCACGAATAAAATTACTGGTGTCATCACCACTTATGGTGATAAGTTTACATCCTCTCTCACTGGTGTTCAGACAGCCATCAATGATTTAAAAAATCTTATCCAGCAGGCTGTGAACGCTTCAAATGAACAGGCAAAGAAAAACATTGAAAATACAAATAAACAACAAACAGAACAGACTTCCAGACCATCCATTTCCACACCATCAGCTCCAAGTGTAAGACCATCTTATTCTAATGGCGGCGGTGATGGTGTCCCAAGAGTTGGTGATGCGGTTACATTTGCAAGCGGGAAATATTTCTATAGTTCTGATGGATTGAATCCTAACGGAAGCCAGATGTTAGGTCAAACTGTATATATCACAAAGATAAATAATAAATCTTGGGCAACGAAACCATATCATATTTCAAGAGGTTCTAGGCTAGGCTCAGGAGATCTTGGATGGGTAAGTCTTAATCAGCTTAAAGGATATAAGAGTGGTACGGAAAGTGTTGACAAAGACCAATGGGCATGGACAAATGAAAATAACCAGCCTGAGACGGTCATTAGAAAATCGGATGGTGCAATCCTGACAAGGGTACACCGTGGCGACCAGATCTATAATAGTGAGGCAGCGAAAAACATTTGGGATTTGGGAAACCGTCCTGGAGAGTTTATCAACAGGTTCCATCCTAATGCCCCATCGGCTGAGAATCTGCAGCCTGTAATGCCTGAGAAGCCTGCTACTACGATTCAGAATGAGATACAGTTTAATGTGAATGTTGACCACGTACAAGATTACAATGATTTTCTTAGGCAGATGCGGAAAGACCGTAAATTTGAAAAGTTGGTACAGATTATAGCATTGAACCCAATATCAGGGGGGTTGCGTAGCTCTTTTGAGAAATTTAGTATCCAAATTTAGAGAGAGTGGTTTCGTTCTTCTAAGTAAAGGTATAACAAAGGGCATTGAAAATTAGTTTTCTCTGCCCTTTTATGTAGTAACACGACAACAATTCATCAAAAAAGATAGTAAAAACTGAATAATCATCAAAAAAGACAGACAATATTTGGAGGTATAATATATATGACACAGGAAAAGACAATCGAAGTATTAAGAAAGAGAAATGCAAAATTACAGGAAGAACTGGACGTATTGAAGGGAAAAAATGCAAAATCCACTGATGAATTTAAGGATAAACGTGTGGATGAACTGCTTTCTGAATTAGAGGGAATCAAGAAGCAATGGCAGGAAGCATTGAAGGATTTAAAGGGCGAAAAAGCGAAATACACAGAACTGATAAGGGATATGAAAAGTATTAAAAAGACCTTCGAGGCGGTTTAGAACTTGGGAATTTAAGAGATTAGAATTCAAGGAACTTGGAACAGAGGATGATATAGCAATAGAACCATACAAAAATAGTAACGTAACCATATAATTTTAGTAGTATGTCGGTCATGCATAGTAAGCAATACCGGCATTTTAATTTGTATAGGCAGTGGACAGTTGTTGTCTGCTGCCACTTTTGAATAAAATTCTATGGAGGTACACAGACATTAGCAAGGAAGATTATACAACGACAAGTTGTCCACTATGGGCAAAACTTAATTTAACTATAAAAGAAGCAGCAGAGTATTCAAATATTGGAGAGAATCGGCTAAGAGAATTAGTAGACAGCCCTAATTGTACCTTTGTGTTATCTGTGGGCAATAAGAAAAAATTGATTAAACGAAGACCATTTGAACAATATATCGAGAGCAAAGATTGGATATAAAAATATAAAGATGAAAAATATAGATTTAAGAATATAGATGCAATAGATTGAAGCAGAGCCTTAAATGTGATAAGATTTACTATCATATTAAGGCTCTTTTTGTGAAAGGAGCTAAGAAATGTCAGATATAAAGCGAAAGGATAACAGAGGAAGAACATTAAAGGGAGGCGAGAGCCAGCGGAGCGACGGGAGATATCAGTATCAGTACATAGGTCTGGACAAAAAGAGACATTCTGTATATAGTTGGAGCCTATTGCCCTCGGATAAAGTGCCAACAGGAAAAAAATCAGATAAATCATTACGTGAGAAAGAAAAAGAGATACAAAAAAGTTTACTGGAAGGAGAAAATATCTTTCACGGAAATGTTACATTGGATGAGATGTTCGATATTTATTTGAAAAAGAAAAAGTGCAAAGGAAAGCCGTTGACTCCTAATACCATAAAGAATTATACAATCATGTATAACAAGCATATCCGTGGTTCCAACTTAGGGAAAATGAATATCCAAAATATAAAGAAAACCAATATTGTAGATTTTTACCTGCAATTACAAACCAATGACCTTTCATATGGCACGATTACTTTTTATCAAAAGGTTATGTCCGCAATCTTCAATATGGCTATTGATGAAGAATTCATAAGTAAAAATCCAACGCTAAGGGCATTAGACCAGATTGAAGGCAGCCAGAAGAAAAAAGAAGTATTGACAGCAGAAGAACAGGAAAGCCTAATAAGATTTGCGAAAAAGAATAATCCTGACATGTATCGCAAATTAGTATTTTTGATTGATACTATGTGCAGAGTGAGTGAATTTTCTGGAATAACCTGGAAAGATATTAATATGAAGGAAAGAATCGTGTCCATTAACCATCAGCTTCAATATGAAAAGTATTTTAATGAAGAACATTGTCGGTTCCACGTTACGCATACAAAAGGGAAAGAAATCAGATACGTTCCGATGACGCAGAGATTGTAAAAGGTACTGAAAGATATGAAATCAAATTATTTTGTGGAACGAAAGGACATAGAGGTTGACGGTGTAGAAGATTTTGTTTTCTTTTCTGAAAAAGGGTATCTTCTTCATGCGGTAGCATTTCGGCGTGAATTATTACATTTTCTGAATTCTTACAATAAGAATGCAAAAAATAAGATAGAATGCCTTACTCCGCATATGTTACGCCATACGGGATGTACAAGAAATGCAGAGAACGGTATGGATCTGAAAGTCTTACAGTATCTTATGGGACATAAATCTTCAAAGATTACCAATGACGTTTACAACCATGTGACGCAGGAGAGGGTGATACAGGAAGTATTGAAAACCGCTAAAAATCAATTAAAACAGGCATAAGATTTTACAACAGATTTTACAACACTTTACAACACATTTTACAACACTTTTCCAAAAAGTTATACAAACTTATAAAAAGATACGTGAAGAAGAATGGCGGAAATATGCCGTTTCATAAGGATATGGGAAGTTATAAGAAGATATATCGAGTTTGCATTCCTTACAGGAATGTAAGTTTCCGGACTGAAAATGTAACCTGAATCAATGGAAAGCCACCGTCTTTTCCCGTATAATAAGCCATGTAATCAAGAAGACAACAGAAACATGACTGACAGGAAAGGATGGAAATCTTATGGCGTTATTAGAAGTTAAAAATGTAAAGAAAATATATACCACCAGATTCGGCGGGAACCAGGTGGAGGCGTTACGGGATGTTAATTTCTCCGTAGAGCCGAGGGAATACGTGGCAATTATGGGGGAATCCGGCTCCGGCAAGACGACTCTGCTCAATATCCTTGCAGCCCTTGACCGCCCAACAGGCGGCAAGGTCTACTTGAAGGGCAGAGATTTAAATACAGTAAAAGAGAAAGAAATCGCGGCGTTCCGACGGCAGAACCTTGGGTTCGTGTTTCAGGACTTTAATCTTCTGGATACGTTTTCTCTCAAAGATAATATCTTCCTCCCGCTGGTACTTTCCGGAAAAAAATATGAGGAAATGGAGACAAGGCTCGTTCCCATCGCCCAAATGCTGGAAATTGACGAGCTTCTCGAAAAATACCCCTACGAAGTATCCGGAGGACAGAAACAGAGGGCGGCGGTAGCAAGGGCTTTAATTACAAAGCCCCAGTTAATTCTGGCGGACGAACCCACCGGAGCATTGGATTCCCGCGCCGCAGACGGGCTTTTGAATCTGTTTACGGCAATCAACGAAGAGGGTCAGACCATCCTTATGGTAACACACAGCGTCAAGGCGGCAAGCAACGCGAATCGGGTATTGTTCATCAAGGATGGAGAAGTATTCCATCAGTTATACCGGGGAAACCTGACCAACGAACAGATGTACCAGAAAATATCCGATACGCTGACGGTACTGGCTACGGGAGGTGAGAGGAGTGAGTAGTTCTATCTATGGAAAACTGGCGTTGACGAATTTAAAGAACAATCGGAAGACCTACATCCCCTATATCCTGACGGCAATTCTGACCGTCATGATGTACTATATCATGGATGGGCTGGTCAGGAACTCGGCGCTTAGCGAGCAAAACCTGCATTTGATATTGGTCTATGCACGAATGGTCATCGTTATATTTTCGGTTATCTTTTTGTTTTATACGAATAGTTTCCTGATTAAACGGAGGAAGAAAGAAATCGGTGTCTACAACATCCTTGGTATGGGAAAACGGCATATTGCAAAGATGCTTACCGTTGAGACGATGGTGACGGCGATAGTAAGCATCGGAATCGGGATTCTTTTTGGAGTCATATTCAGCAAGCTTATGTTTCTCATCCTGTTAAAAATCCTGAATTATGATATCGGGATGGATTTTGAAATCTCAATATCTACATTGCTGTATACACTGGTCTTTTTTCTGGTAATTTTTATTATGACACTGATCTACAATCTGTTCCAGATTCAGCTTTCTAATCCGGTAGAGCTACTCCATGGAAGCAGCCAGGGGGAGAAAGAACCTAAGACCAAGTGGTTTATGGCCCTGTTCGGCATAGCGTCCCTGGGTGTGGGGTATGTTATCGCAATTACGGTAGACCATCCGCTGGCGGCGATTCAGGCGTTCTTTGTAGCCGTCGTATGCGTGATTCTTGGCACGTACGCACTTTTTACGGCAGGAAGCGTTGCTCTTTTAAAGGGACTTCGTAAGAACAAGAAATTTTATTACCAGACAAAGCATTTCAGCTCGGTAGCAGGGATGATCTACCGTATGAAGCAGAATGCGGTGGGGCTTGCGAACATCTGTATTTTAAGCACCATGGTTTTGGTGATGATTTCCACCACGATTTCTCTCTATGTGGGGATAGAAGATGTGCTGGATACGAGGTTCCCGCGGGAATTCGAGGCTAAGACGAATATTTCCACACCGGAGTCAGACCAGGCGGTGGACCGGATTGTTGAGGAAGAGTTGGCGAACGCGGGAGTAAAGCCTAAGTCTTTGCTTAGGTACCATGACGGAGGAATGGCGGCGCTGATTCAGGAAAATGGATTTGCACTACAGAAGTTTGGAAATTACGGGGCCAATGATGTAGTGGAGGTCTTTATGATACCGATAGAAGATTATAACCAGATGGAAGGTACGAAGGACACCCTTGCGCCGGATGAGGTATTTGTGTACGGAACGGGCAAAGAATGGGGCAAGGATACGGTTATGATTGGCGGCCGGACCTACCGCGTGGCAAAAGAGTTAAAGGACATGAAGATAGTGTCAAAGAATGAGCAGAATTTGATGGACGGGTATTATGTCATCGTCTCCGATGCAGCGCAGATACAGGAAGTCCTGGCAAAGACCTACGAAGACAGTGAGATGCAGGCAGAATGGGTGGAACAGATGTCAAATCTGAACTATCGTGTAACCTTCGATTTAGAAGGGAAGGAAGAAGACTGCCTGAAGGCAGTTAAGGCCATGAAAGCAAGGGTAGAAGGGGAAGTCTACTCCGGATTCTGTGAAAGCAAGGAGCTTAGCAGGGGGGATTTTTACTTCCTCTATGGAGGGTTATTGTTCATCGGCATTTACCTTGGCGCGCTGTTCTTGATGGCAACGGTACTGATTATGTACTATAAACAGATTTCCGAAGGGTATGACGACAGGGAACGCTACCAGATTATGCAGAAGGTGGGCATGAGCAAGCGGGAGGTCAAGCAATCCATTCGCAGCCAGGTCCTAATGGTATTCTTCCTTCCACTTGTGGCGGCAGTCATCCACATCACGGTGGCGTTCGGCGTGGTCACAAAGCTCCTGGCAGTGCTGAATCTGACGAATGTACCGCTGTTCCTTATATGTACGGTTGCGACGGTCATCGTGTTTGCGGTTTTCTATGGAATCGTATTTTCGCTGACGGCAAGGGAATACTATAAAATTGTGAATTGATGTGAATGATTTAGATAGACCAGATATCCTGCCTATGATATAATTAGGGGCATAGAACCTTTATGAAAAGGAGGAGAAAACCATGACAAAAGCAGGAGAGAGGGAAGTTGTAAAAGCAGAACACGTAGGCGGCGGAGCCGGATTCATTATGAAAGAGGCATTGCTTAACGCAGGAGAGTTGGGGGAACATTGCAGGATGTTCAGCAAAGTGACCCTGCCTGCGAACTGTGAACTGGGCCATCATGAACATCATGGCGAGACAGAGACGTACTATATCCTGAGCGGCAAAGGGATGTACGACGACAACGGCAAGGCAATTCCGGCAGAGGCAGGAGACGTATTTTACTGCAAAGACGGCGATGGTCACGGCATGAAGAACACAGGAACAGAAGATTTAACTTTCATAGCGCTGATACTAAAAAAGTAAAAAAGTAAAAAAATATGTTTCTGCCATTGCCATTCACAATCAAACAATGCTATAATCTTCTGTAGTATTGTTTACGAATAAGCAACGAAAGAAGCAGGTGTCAGACTTGAAAAATAAAATCCAGAAATTTTCCAAAGGAGATTTTCAGTTATCACAACCTGATGTCATATTTGATGAGACTAATCTGGTACTCATTATCGGAGAAGGGGAAGTATATCGGGGGAGTTTTACAATCAGAACGGAAAGTGGGAAGAAGATACGGGGACTGGTGTACTCGTCTTCTTTTCGTGTGCATTTTAAGAATCAGGGGTTTGACGGAAATCCTGCGAAGGTAGAATTTACTTATGACGGCAAGGGACTTCGGCCGGGGCATGTGGAGGACGGAAGGTTTACCGTGGTATGCGGCGGCGGGGAATATGAGCTTTCGGTTACAGCAATTATAGAGAAGCCTTATGTCATGACATCCTATGGGAAGGTTCAGAGTACGGATGATTTTCGGAAGCTTGCCATCAAGGATTTTTCGGAGGCGGGGCGGCTGTTCCGCGCCAGGGAATTCTATGAGATTTTAAAATATGAGAACGAACGGACGTTTTATCTGTATGATAATATGCGTAAGTGGACCCTTGGGGACCAGGCGATGGAAGAGTTCCTGGTAGGAATCAAGCAGAAGGAGTGCATTTTCCTGACCCTTCCCGGCGAAGGGATGTTTTTTGAGGATATCTCGGAGCCGACCAAGGGAACGCTGACGATTGTGAAGAATACCTGGGGATATATGCCGATTCACATCGAGGCGGAAGGGGAATTCATCAAGGTACTCCGCCCGGAGACGAGTACGGATGATTTTGTGGGAAATGCCCATGAGATTGAATACGTGGTACGTCCCGACCGTCTGCATGGCGGACGTAATTTTGGCATGCTCAAGTTCATTACGCCTTATGAGACGCTTACCTATGATATTGAGGTGTTACAGAACCAGGATTTGAATGAGAACCACAGGAAGCCGGAACTGCTCCTTGCCCAGATTTTAAAGGAATACATCGGGCTGGTTGCGGGCAGGATCGAGATGGGGAACTGGCTTGAGAGCGCCGTGGAGAAGATGATTTCCCTTAGAAAACTGAAACCCCACAGCGAGTTGTACCAGTTGATGCAGGCCCATGTCTATCTGGTGGGCAGCAAGGTAGAGGAGGCAAAGTGGATTCTTGAGAATTATAATTACAACCGTTTTGCCATTGGCAAGGACCCGCTGACCAACTGTTATTATCTGTATCTGACCGCACTGGTGCGGGGGAAGGGAATCCATGCGGAGCGTGTGTTGGACGAAGTGGGGAAGACCTACATGCGGCATCAAGATTCGCTGCTCTTACTCTACATGCTGTTAGATTTGGATACCAGATACAAGACCTCTTATAAGAGAATTGAGCTGTTAGAGCAGCAGTTCCAGTATGAGATGCACGGGGTGATTTTTTATCTGGAGGCTTATCTGTGCTATCAGGACAGGCCGACGCTCCTGAAAAAGCTGGGGCCTTTCGAGATGCAGGTGCTTAATTTCGCTTCCAAATACCGTCTGATGACCAAGGAGCTTGCCCTTTATGTGGCGAATTTTGCCAGCCAGCAGAAGCAGTACAGTGACAAGATGTTCCGGATTCTGGAACGCATCTACAAGATGTACGACGAACCCATGATTCTTAATACTATCTGTACGCTGTTGATTCGGGGCAATAAGCTAAAGAAGCGGGATTTTCCTTGGTATAAGAAGGCGGTAGACTCGGAACTTAGGATTGCGCAGCTCTATGAATATTATATGATGACTATCGATGAGGATAAGTTCCGGGGACCGCTGCCTAAGGTAATCCTTTTATACTTCATGCATGGCAATTCATTGAACTATAAGAAGGCGGCGTTTTTATATGCGAATCTAGTCACCTATGAGGAACAGGCGGGAGAGCTGTATCTAAATTACCGTGAGCAGATGGTGGTATTTACCTGGAAACAGTTGATGCAGCGGCACATTACGGAGTCCCTCAGAATCCTGTATAAGCGGTTCTGCCAGCCCGAGGAGATGACGGCAGAACGGATGGAGGCGATGCGTGACATCTGCTATTCCTATTCCATTTCTACGCGGGTGAAGAATATGAAATGCGTCCTGGTCATAGATAAGGACGGTGAGATCCGCCAGCGGATTCCCTATGATGCAGAAGAGGGGACGGTAATTCGCCTGTATGACAAGGAATCCAGGGTGGTGTGGGAGTCTGTGGAGGGGCGCCATTATACGGACTCCATTGTTTATGAGACGAAACGCCTTTTCTACGAGCCGCGGTTCGTGGAGATGTGCCGGAAATATGCCGCAACGACGGGCGTATGGGAGCAGGAGAACGAGAAAGAGGCGCCCACCTTTGAGGGGCTGCTGGAAAAAGGGCTGGATGCATTTGAAGGAAAGGATGTGTTCCGTCTTGTGACTAGACGCATCAAGGAGGAGAACTACGAGGAGGACAGTTTTTTAAGTTATCTGTGCTTCGAGCTGTTCCGGCGGCAGCATTTCGACAAGGTGACGCTGATGTATCTTGCGAATTTTTACTGCGGCCCTACGCGGGAAATGAAATTTCTCTGGAAGGCGTTGAAGGAGAATGGGATTCCTGCCTATAAGATAGGGGAGCGGATTATTACGCAGATGCTTTTCTCGGAAAATTTATTTCAGGAAGAGAAGATATTTGAGGATTATTATCTGTCGGATAATGTGTATTTTCGTCTGAAACAGGCGTATCTCGCCTATGTGTCCAGAGAGTATGTGGTTTATGGGAGGGATTTGGAAGCCAGTGTGTTCGATATTATTGCAAATGAGTGCGATGAAAAGGAAGATTTGTCTGATATCTGCAAGATTGCGCTGCTGAAATATTTTTCCAGCCATGATTACACGGCGGCTTTGGAGGTGGTGCTCCATCAGGTGCTCCGGGAGATGTGCGAGAAGCAGATCGTCTTTCCGTATTATCTGCAATATAAGGAGGAGTGGCTCCGGGAATTGCAGTTGTATGACAAGGTGATGATTTCTTATCAGGCAAGACCGGGAAGCCGTGTGACCCTGTACTATAAGATGAAGCATGGGAACCGGGACGAGCTTGGATACCAGAATGAGGTGATGATGCCGGTCTATGAGAATCTGTATGTAAGGCAGTTCGTGTTGTACAGCGACGAGTCCATCAGTTATTATTTTATAGAGACCAAGGGAAAAGAGGATATTATCACGGAGAAAGAAGTCTTGAAGAATGAGAGGGAAATCAAGGAATCAGGCAAGTATGGACGTCTGAACAGCATGGCGACCATGGCGAGTGCGGCGAGACGAAAGGCGATGATGGAATACGAGGAAGAGGAGATCATGGCGAAGCGTCTGTTCAAGATTCATTAGGGCATGGCGGTTCGCGGTTCGTCCGAGATGTGTGTGAAGAGTAGGTGATGAAGCGTTTCAAGATTCATCAGGCATGTGTGAAGAGGGGAGGGGATAATGATGAGAAAAGGCGGAATCCTGGGATACGACCTGAATGAGAAGAATTGTCAGATCAGCTATTATGACGAGACGAAGGAAGAGCCGGAGACGATGGGAGCTGCTGCGGATAATTTTCAGATTCCCCTGATATTGGGATATTACCGGGAACGATGGGTGTTCGGCATGGAGGCGAAGCGTCTTGCATCCCTTCAGGAAGGAACCATGGTGAACGACCTGTTCGAGAAGGCCGTGCGCCGGGAAAAGGTGAAAATCGGTTCTAAGAAGCGGGATGCGGTCTGGCTGCTGGCCAAGTTCATCCGTATGACTCTGGAGGGATTCGAGGATATCGCTTTTATTACATTTTCCGTCCCGTTTACGAATATTGATATGTCTAAGATGCTCAAAGGAATCGGCCAGCGTCTTGGCGTGGCGAAGGACTGTGTCTGTGTCCAGGACTACAAGGAGAGTTTCTGCCAGTATATGTTCTATCAGCCCAAGGAACTGTGGCAGTATGAGTCTGCCCTGTTCTACTGCGACGCCCAGGAAATCCGGGCGTATATGCTGCGGAGGCTGAATGCCGTGGGGGTGAAGGACCGGGACATGTTCGTCACCGTTGAGGAGGTGGCGAGCGCCCAGATGAATGAGCTTGCCGCCATCTATACTCTTTTGAACAAAGAGAAAGAGAAGGTAAAAGATCAGGCGAAGGCGGCGGACGACCGGTTCAAACGATTCATCCAGAGTGTGTTTGAGAAAAAAGTAGTCTCGTCGGTGTATCTGACGGGGGAAGGGTTTGAGAATAACTGGTATCCCAATTCCTTGAAGGTGCTGTGTAATGGGCGGCGTGCATTTATCGGCAATAACCTGTACAGCAGAGGCGCATGTTATACGTCCATGCGGCGGCATCTGGAATACCACGAAGGACCGGTGTATCTGGACGATACGAAGATGACGGAGCAGATCTGTCTGCGCATGCGTGTGAACGGGCAGGAGGGATGGTATCCCATCGTGTCCTGGGGAACCCACTGGTATGAAGCGGACGGGCAGTGGGAGGTGATTCTGGAGGATACGTCGGACATTGAAATCCATGTGGAGACCCTAGCCGGGGAAGAGCTGCAGGTGGAGACGGTGTCTCTGGAGGGGCTTCCCAACAGAAGGGATTATTCCCTGCGGATTCAGATCGAGGTATTGTTCATGGATGAGCGTACCTGCCGGCTTACGTTCAAAGACGTAGGCTTCGGAGAGTTTTTTCCGTCCACGGGATTTCAGGTGGAGAAGACCATTCATTTAGGAGGAATCAATGGGCAGTTTAATTCTATGTCATAGGAAACGGGCGAGGCAGCCCTACGAGATAGCCAGAATCCATATGAGAATCTATACCATTGAGGAATTGTGCTATTATATCTGCAATAATCTTTATCTCATCGACTATACCATGGTGAACCGGCAGTTGTGCAACTGGATTGACAAGGAGCTGGAGCTTCCGAAACTGGCGGAGCAGCTTAGGGAGGAATTGAGGCAGAACGGCGCTATGGAGCAGTTTGTGCTGACCATTTTAAGGGAGTCCACCATCTATGCCACCGGGGATATCAATAAGATTCAGGGAATTTTAGAGCATCTCCAGAATTTAAAGGATGTGGAGCGGATGAAGTATAAGGCGGACAGCCTGCAGAAAAGCGGGGAGTATGAGACGGCAATTCTGGTCTACCAGTCTATCATTAACCGGGAGTGGGACAATTCCATCAGCAAGTTGTTTTACGGAAGGGTCTATGCAAGCCTTGGGGCGGCTTACGGCAGACGTTTCCTGTATGAGGAGGCGGCGAAGGTGTATCTGGAGGCATACCGTATCTGTGGGGATATGGAGCTGCTTCGGACATATCTTTACTGCTGTTATAAGGCGCTGCCGGGGGATCAGTATGTGAAGATGCTGTCGGGCAACTCGGTTTTTCTGAATATGGATTCTGCCATGAAGGAGGAAATCCGGGAGATTCAGAGAGGAATTGATATTGACATCCCGGAAGAGCTGTTTGAGCAGTGGAGGAAGGAATACCGCCGGATTGATAAGAGTTAGGCGAAAAGGCGGAAATATAATAAATAGAAAAGAAGAAAAAGGAGAAGAAGGATATGAGCCGAGATAAGTATATGAGCCCGCTTTCGGAGCGATATGCAAGCAAGGAAATGCAGTATGTCTTTTCACCGGACAAGAAGTTCCGGACGTGGAGGAAATTGTGGATTGCGCTTGCGGAGACGGAAAAGGAACTGGGGCTTCCGATTACGGAGGAGCAAATCGAGGAATTGAAAAGCCATGCGGAGGATATTAATTATGATGTGGCCAGGGAGCGGGAGAAAATCGTCCGCCATGACGTCATGTCCCATGTGTATGCCTATGGCCGGCAATGCCCGAAGGCGAAGGGAATCATCCATCTGGGGGCGACTTCCTGCTACGTAGGGGATAATACGGATATCATCGTGATGTCGGAGGCGTTGGAGATTGTAAGAAGAAAGCTGGTGAATGTGATTGCGAAGCTTGCAAAGTTCGCAAAGGAGTATAAGGATTTGCCGACCCTGGCCTTTACCCATTTCCAGCCTGCGCAGCCGACCACTGTGGGAAAACGGGCGACTCTGTGGATACAGGAGTTTGCCATGGACTTAGAGGATTTGGAATATGTGAAGGGGACGCTTAAACTTCTTGGATCCAAAGGGACTACGGGTACTCAGGCGAGCTTTCTGGAGTTGTTCGAGGGAAATCAGGAGACGATTGACAAGATAGATCCGATGATTGCGAAGAAGATGGGGTTTGAGGCGTGTTACCCGGTATCGGGACAAACCTATTCCCGTAAAGTGGATACGAGAGCATTGAATGTGCTTGCAGGGATTGCGGCAAGCGCCCATAAGTTCTCCAACGATATCCGGCTTTTGCAGCATTTGAAAGAGGTGGAGGAACCCTTCGAGCCGTCCCAGATTGGGTCGTCGGCTATGGCGTATAAACGGAATCCCATGCGCAGCGAACGGATTGCGTCTCTGTCCAGATACGTGATGATTGATGCGCTGAACCCGGCGGTAACTTCTGCAACCCAGTGGTTTGAGCGGACGCTGGACGACTCGGCAAATAAACGGCTCAGCATACCGGAAGGGTTCCTTGCGATTGACGGGATTCTCGATTTGTGCCTGAATGTGGTGGACGGACTGGTAGTATACCCTAAGGTAATCGAGAAGCGGCTGATGTCGGAACTGCCGTTCATGGCGACGGAGAATATTATGATGGACGCCGTGAAGGCAGGAGGCGACCGTCAGGAGCTTCACGAGCGTATCCGGGAGCTGTCCATGAAGGCCGGACAGAACGTGAAAGAGAAGGGATTGGACAACAACCTGCTTGAGCTGATCGCAGAAGACCCGGCGTTCAACCTGACATTGGATGAATTGAGGGAGACGATGGACCCGGCGAAATATGTGGGACGCGCCCCGCTTCAGGCGGAGACGTACCTGAAAGATGTGATTCACCCGCTGCTTGATAAGAATCAGGATGTACTGGGGATGAAAGCGGAGATTCATGTATAGATGCGTCTGAGAATAAAATGAGATAGAATAAATTGAGATTTGAGAAAGGAAAATAATGATGAGGTACGAATTAACAAAGGATCTGGAAACAGGGAATGCAATCATCGACCAGGAGCATAAGGAACTGTTCCGTGCAGTGAACGAGCTTTTGGATTCCTGCCACAAGGGACAGGGAAGGACTGCGATGGAACCGGCGATTAAGTTTCTGACCAACTATGTTGACCGGCATTTCGCCCATGAGGAGCAGCTTCAGCAGGCGGGAGGATATCCCAACAGGGCGCCCCACAAGGTGTTCCATGAGGAATACAAAAAGAAGTTAAAGCAGATCGTGTCTGCAATTCCGGCGGCGGGTCCGTCCCTGGGGGATTTGGGGAACTTGAATATGCATATTGCCCTGTTGGTGAACCATATCCGGAGCGAGGATAAAAAAGTAGGCGCATTTTTGAAACAAAAATAAAAAGAATATGAAAATAAAATTAAAATTTAGCAATATGACCAAAAATTATGTTCCAGGAAACAAAGTGGTGAAAAAAACAGGCGGAAAATCAAGGATTACCGCCTGCTTTTTTTGGCAAAATTGGACATGCACATACAATATCTGTACAAAATAGACAAAAAATGTGAAAAAAATAACAGCATATTGAATAAAACATTTTTTAATGGTATGATAGGAGGGATGAATAACTTATATTCAATTTATCTATACAAAGGGGGAATTTGTAAATGGAAGCGATGTTGAATAATATTTTCTCAACATTAGGCAGTTATCTGTCCAACTACATCCTGATCGCGGCGCTTCTCGGCGGCGGTATCTGGTTTACGGTAAGCCTTGGATTCATTCAGGTCAAAGGTTTTGGCGAAGGAATGCGCAGGACCTTCGGCGGGATGTTCAAGAAAGGCGACAAAGCAGGCGCAGACGGAATGTCATCTTTCCAGGCTCTTGCAACGGCCATTGCAGCTCAGGTAGGTACAGGTAATATCGCCGGAGCGGCTACGGCGCTTGCGGTAGGCGGCCCTGGGGCAATCTTCTGGATGTGGATTGCGGCGTTCCTTGGAATGGCGACGATTTATGCCGAGGCAATCATGGCACAGAAGTACAAACAGGTGGGCGATGACGGAGAAGTAACAGGAGGTCCTGTTTACTATATCCGCGCAGCATTTTCAGGAACGTTTGGAAAGGCGTTGGCAGGTATTTTCGCCGTTCTTATCACCCTTGCCCTTGGCTTTATGGGGAATGCCGTACAGTCTAACTCCATCGCGGCAGCGTTCAATACTGCATTCGGACTTCCGCAGTGGATTATGGGCGCTGTTCTTGCAGTACTTGCGCTGTTCGTATTCTTAGGCGGTACAGGACGTATTGCCAAGATTACGGAGCTGATCGTTCCGGTTATGGCTGCTTTCTACATCATTGGTTCTTTAATCGTAATTATTTTTAACTTTAAGGAGATCCCGTATGCATTACATGCAATCGTTGTAGGCGCGTTTGCACCTTCCTCTATTGTCGGCGGCGCTGCAGGCGCGACCGTGAAGCTGGCTCTTACCAAGGGTGTAGCGCGCGGATTGTTCTCCAATGAAGCTGGTATGGGGTCTACGCCTCACGCACACGCGGTTGCGAAGGTTAACCATCCGGTAGAGCAGGGATTCGTGGCTATGATCGGTGTATTTATTGATACATTCGTTATCCTGAACCTTACTGCGCTGGTAATCATTACGACACATTCCATTCCGTCAGGGAAGACTGGAGCAGAGCTTAGCCAGTATGCGTTCTCTTCATTGTATGGAAAGGGAGGAGACATCTTCATTGCAATCTGTATGTTCTTCTTCGCATTTTCTACAATCCTTGGATGGTACTTCTTTGGCCAGGCGAATATAAAGTATCTGTTCGGGTCGAAAGCGGTTAAGGTTTATTCTGTAATCGTTGCCGTATGCGTATTCCTTGGCTCACTGGCAGAGGTAGAGCTGGTATGGACGATGCAGGATACGTTCAACTCCTTGATGGTTATCCCGAATATCCTTGCATTGTTCGCGTTAAGCGGAGTGATTAAGCAGGTACATAATGACTTTTTCAAGAACCGTAAGAAATAGCGGGCATTGCGGTAAAAATTAAATAACGGATAAAAGCGCCGTGCAGGAAGGGTGATTCCTGCACGGCGTTTTTGGTAATAGGAAGGATTATTGTAAAAATAGGACAATAAATGGGATGGAATATTGTATATTATGTACAAATTTGGATATTTTGAATTTAAAGGTTGCAAAAGTTTTAACAATGGGGTATTATAGGTATAGACAATGAACAATATATGAGTTGTCTATAAGTAATAGTATGAATAAGCGAAAAGAGAATATGAGAGTGGGTTGATATTTCCTAAGAGAGAGCCGGAATTACGGCCGCCGAAGAGGCAAACCTGAGAAGGCAGTGAATCTGTTTCAGGCGAAACTTTCAGGCAAAAGGACTAGGGAATGTACCACATTCTGAATCTTGTGCTGTATGATAAATTTCTTGAAATGAATTGATATGTTATCAGGGCAAAAGACAGAAAGGGCGATTGCACACATGATTGTGTTCAAATCGCCTTTTTTTTACAAAGCATACCGAAAGGGCTGGCAGCGCCGCATGATTTTAGGCGGATGGGATTTATCCGGCGTGCAGCATTCGCCGCATGACAGCAAGGGAGAAAAGCAGATGGGAAGCAAAGATTACATGGTCATTACCAATAATCCTCTGGTTTTGGACAAGCTTAAAGAGACGCACCATATTATATACCGGGATATTTCCTATGAAGAGATTCTTAGGGAAGTAAGAGACAGGATTCACGAGGGGCACAGATTGTTATCGCATCCGTTATCCGGAAGCGTGAAGCCCAATGAGACGCCATATAAATCCATTATGATATCAGAGGGAAAGGGGGAGGTTGACGAAGGGTCTGTCAAGTTGATTGAGAACGCCATACAAGCGTGCCGGAAGTTCATCTTCAAGTCTGACTTGTATGAAGAATCGGTATATGACGATTTTCAGTTGATTGACTGGACATTGCTGGAGAGTGGACTGGCATCTGCGGATGTCTGGTAGTCTTAAATAAAGGTTGTAGAAGCGCATAAGCTTTGAACAATAATATCAATATTCTAAGGAGGGAACCAAAAGTGAGATTAGAAATGGGACACATTTACATTAAGGATATTCAGTTTGCGGCTGAGTCTAAGATTGAAGACGGTATCCTTTATGTATCCGAAGAGGCCGTAAAAGCGGTTGCTCTCGAAGACGAGAAGATTAAGAGCGTATCTTTTGATATCGCAAAGCCAGGTGAGTCTGTGAGAATCACACCGGTTAAGGACGTCATCGAGCCAAGAGTTAAAGTGGAAGGCAGAGGTGGAATCTTCCCAGGCGTAATCGCTAAGGTTGATACTGTAGGCGAAGGCAAGACATATGCGCTTAAGGGTATGGCTGTTGTTACGGCTGGTAAGATCGTAGGTTTCCAGGAAGGTATCATCGATATGACAGGTCCGGGAGCTGACTACACACCGTTTTCCAAGACACTGAATCTGGTTATGGTATGTGAGCCGGTAGATGGCATTAAGCAGCATGATTATGAGAAGGCTGTACGTTTCGCAGGCTTCAGGGTTGCTGTGTATCTTGGGGAACTGGCGCGCGAGCTTACTCCGGATGAGACGAAGGTATATGAGACATGTACGATCAAAGAAGGTATGGAGAAGTATCCGAACCTTCCGAGAGTTGCATACGTACAGATGCTTCAGAGCCAGGGCTTGCTGCATGATACATATGTATACGGCGTAGATGCGAAGAAGATCGTTCCGACGATCATGAGCCCGACAGAGATTATGGACGGCGCTATCGTATCCGGTAACTGTGTATCCGCATGTGATAAGAACCCAACTTATGTTCATTTGAACAATCCGGTTGTTCACGATATGTTCGAGCAGCACGGAAAGACCTTTAACTTCGTTTGCCATATTATTACCAATGAGAACGTATATCTGGCTGACAAGCAGCGTTCTTCTGACTGGACGGCGAAGTTATGTAAGATGTTAGACCTTGACGGCGTTATCGTTTCTCAGGAAGGATTCGGTAATCCGGATACTGACCTGATCATGAACTGCAAGAAGATCGAGGCGGAAGGCGTTAAGACTGTTATCATTACAGACGAGTACGCAGGACGCGACGGAAAGTCTCAGTCCTTGGCTGACTCCGATCCGGCGGCAGACGCAGTAGTAACAGGCGGTAATGCGAACCAGGTAATTATCCTGCCAAAACTTGACAAGGTAATTGGAACTCTGGATTATGTAACAAAGATTGCAGGTGCAAGTGAGGAGACGCTTCGTGAGGACGGATCTCTTGAAGTTGAGCTTCAGGTACTTACAGGTGCGACCAATGAGACTGGTTTCAATAAGCTGAGTGCGAGATAAGAAGGGAGGATAAGAACATGGCTAAATTAAAAGTAGTTCATTACATCAATCAGTTCTTTGCACAGATTGGTG
>OFGQ01000982.1_pt1 | contig 20379 bp, 19 predicted proteins | sample 1521791 | NCBI WGS metagenome assembly OFGQ01 (sample SAMEA3504116, study PRJEB24116) | mouse gut metagenome | biome: mouse gut; feature: mouse-associated habitat; material: faeces | place: Denmark | collected 2011 | reverse complement strand
GAAAGTGCTGGAGCAGATGGAGCGCAGCGAGGCGATCAGCATAACGCCGTCATCTGCTCCATAAGGGGCTTGCGGAACCGATGTAAATATGGCATTATATTTTAAGTAAGTTCGGAAGTATTTTACAGGAAAAGAGGATTGGACAGATATGACGGAGAGCAAACAAAGACACGCGGGGCAGATGGAGACTATTAAAAAGGTATTGCATTATATAAAGAAATACAGACTGCTGGTGGGGATGTCTCTGGTGCTGGCGGTGATTGTGGCGCTGACGCTGTATGTTCCCATTCTAACGGGGGATGCGGTGGATCTGATCGTGGATCAGGGGCTGGTGGATATGCCGGGGATCCTGGTGATCCTGGGCAGGATTGCCATCGCCATGGCGCTCACCGCCGTGGCGCAGTGGGTCATGAATACCGCCAACAATTATATCACTTATCATGTAATTCAGGACATCCGGCAGGACGCGTTTCACAAGCTGGAGAATCTGCCATTGAAATATCTGGACGCCAAGTCCTACGGAGATATTGTGAGCCGGGTTATCGCGGATGTGGACACCTTTGCGGACGGTCTGCTCATGGGCTTCACCCAGCTGTTCACAGGCGTGCTGACGATTATCGGCACCCTGATCTTCATGATGGTTACCAATATACCCATCGCCCTGGTGGTAATCTGTATCACTCCGGTGTCCTTTCTGGTGGCAAAATTCATTGCTACCAGGACTTACACCATGTTTAAAGAGCAGTCCGAGACCAGGGGAGAGCAGACGGGGCTGATTGAGGAGATGGTGGGCAGCCAGAAGATCGTAAAGACCTTTTCCCGGGAGTCGGCGGTGACGGAGCAATTCCGGGAGATCAACGGCAGACTGGAGAAATGTTCCCTGAAAGCAATTTTTTACTCCTCCCTGACCAATCCCTGTACCCGCTTTGTCAACAGCCTGGTGTATGCGGGCGTAGGTATCTTCGGCGCTCTGGTGGCGATCCGGGGAGGGATCACCGTGGGCAGATTGTCCTGTTTCCTAAGCTATGCCAACCAATATACCAAGCCCTTTAATGAGATCTCCGGTGTGATCACGGAACTGCAGAACGCCATTGCCTGCGCCGCCCGGATCTTCCAACTCATTGAGGAGAAGGCCCAGACGCCGGATGGGGAAAATGCGGCAGTACTGACCGATGCCCGGGGCAATGTGCAGCTGGAGCATGTGCATTTTCAGTATGTGCCCGATAAAAAGCTGATTCAGGATTTCAATCTGCAGGTGGAGCCGGGCCAGCGGGTGGCCATTATAGGTCCTACGGGCTGCGGTAAGACCACAGTGATCAATCTGTTGATGCGGTTCTATGACGTGGACCAGGGATGCATCCGGGTGGACGGCACGGATATCCGGGATCTGACCAGAGGAAGCCTGCGCACCAGCTACGGCATGGTACTGCAGGATACCTGGCTGTTTCATGGGACCATCTATGAAAATCTGTCGTATGGAAGGGAGAAGGTAAGCCAAAAGGAAGTGATCAATGCCGCAAAGGCGGCTCATATCCATTCTTTTATCATGCGCCTCCCGCAGGGGTATGAAACCGTAGTCAGTGAGGACGGAGGCAATATTTCCAAGGGACAGAAACAGCTTCTGACCATAGCCCGGGCAATGCTGTATGATGCCAGGATGCTGATTCTGGACGAGGCCACTTCCAATGTGGACACCAGCACGGAGCGGAGAATCCAGAAGGCCATGCGGGAACTGATGAAGGAGAAAACCTGCTTTGTGATCGCCCACCGGCTTTCCACCATACAGAATGCGGACCACATTCTGGTGGTTGACCATGGGGATGTGGTGGAACAGGGAAATCACGACAGCCTGATGGCAGACAAAGGATTCTACTATCGGCTGTATGCGTCTCAGTTTGAATAAAAAAGTCCGGCCGGGAAATGACGACAAAAATGATATGCACACAGTCTTCCGGAGAAAATGGGGGACACAGGAAAGGTGGAAAGCACAATGAAATTACTATACGGAACGGGAAATCAGGCAAAGCTGGAGGCTATGAGACGGAAACTGGCAGGACTTGGCCTGGAAATCATAGGGCTGCAGGACATGGAAGGGGAGATTCCGAGAGTGCCGGAGGATGGCTCCACACCCCTGGAAAATGCCAGGCAGAAGGCGCTGGCCTATTACCGGGCATTCGGGATGCCGGTTTTTTCCTGCGATTCCGGTTTGTATTTTGAGGGGATTGGGGAGGAGCTGCAGCCCGGAATCCATGTGCGCACGGTCAACGGAAAGTATCTGACGGACGAGGAGATGCTGGCTTATTACAGCGGTCTGGCCAGGCGGTACGGAACCATAAAAGCCAGGTACCGGAACGGAATCTGCCTGGTGCTGGACGAAAACCGCATACTGGAGTCCATGGGAGAAGCGCTTGCCAGCAGGCCGTTTCTGATCAGCGCCACGCCCCACTCTGCCATACGGCATAAGGGATTTCCGCTGGACAGCCTTTCCATTGACATGGAAACGGGAAAATATTTTTATGATCTGGGGGAGGACTGGACAGACAGGCTGGCAGTGGGAGATGGTTTCCTGGAATTTTTCAGGGAGAAGTGCAGGGATTTTCTCACCCCATAAGAAAGCTTTTCCTATGGGATGAGGTCCCGCGGAATCTGAGCTGGTAAAAATCAGGGAAGAAATCCTTCAAAAATGGGAAGGACATTCTCCTGCTCCAGCATTTTCATGGTGTCCGGATCCCTGACTGTCCAGCCGGCTTCATGAACGCCGTAGAGCAGGCGCATGAAGCGCAGGCTGGGACGGGAACGGTCCAGATAGTTGTAGGCGATGAAATCCGGGCGGGTGAGGAAGGTGGTCAGCAGGAAAGTCATAATCAGCCTCTGGGGCAGGGACAGTCCTCCGACCTGGCTGTCACGCAGGAAATTCTGGCTGAGCTGTCCCCTCAGAACATGGGGATAATGTTTTTTCAGACACAAAAGTACGGCAGGGTGAAAGGATTCCATGCAGTAGGTTCCTTTCCAGCCGTTTAATGCGGTCATCACGGCCCGGGTCAAAGGGGCCGCATTGCCCCGTTCTGCTTTCAGCTCAATGATCAGGGGTGTCTTTCCTTCAAATAAATCCAGCACTTCCGGCAGCAGGGGAATTCGCTCCCCGGTGCCCTGCAAAGGCAGGTCTTTCAGATCTTCCTTCCGCAAATCCTCAATCATGACATTCCGGCCGCATACCCGGGTCAGATTGCTGTCGTGAACCACGGCGAGATTTCCGTCGGCCATAAGGTGTACATCCAGTTCCGCTCCGAAGCCGCAGTCCGCGGCACGCCGGAAGGCTGCCAGGGAATTTTCCGGGATCTGGAGGGACTGGTCGTGAAGTCCCCGGTGGGCATAGCGGACATGGGCCAGCTTTTCCCAGCCGGGGTGATGTCTGCGGGGCCGCAGCATAAGCGCCCAGAGCAGAAACAGGATCAGCAATGTCAGTATGGAAATCGATAGGATGGCGGTCATGGGTAATGTCCTCCCTGATTTTTCGTGCAGTACTTTCCTGACAGCCCCCAGTCCACAGAGGGCTGCGTCAAAAGTATGTCTGTGTGTCCGGCCTTGGACTTAGTCGTCCATGTCCTCAAAAGCCGCAAGTCCCCTTTTTGCCTCCACTTTGCTGTCGCCGTGGCGCACAAAGCACATGGTAATAAAACTGAAAATCACAAAGCAGGCGGCATAGGGGAAGAGGATCCGGTAGCTGATGCTTTTCATCAGGGAACCGGCCAGCACCGGCGTGATCACCTGGGCCAGCATGGAGGCGGTATAATAATAACCTGTAAATTTTCCCACGTCGCTGCCCCGGCACATTTCCACCACCATGGGCAGGGAATTCACATTGATGGCCGCCCAGGCCAGCCCCACAAGGGCAAATGCCACATACATGACGGCGTTCACAGAGGAAAACAGGGTGGTCAGAAAATAGCCGGAGACAAAGCAGGACGCCAGCAGAATAATGCCCGCCAGTATGGTTTTTTTCCGTCCGATTCTGGAGGCGGCCATGCCGATGGGAATGTAGGAAACAATGGCGCCGGCGGTGGCGACCAGCAGGCAGGTGGAGGCGCCGCCCAGGCCTTCGCCCATAATCCGGGAGATATAGGTGGTGAACCATGTGGTGACCCCGTTATATCCGATGTACCATAGGGCAATGGAAGCCAGCAGAAATCCCAGGCTTTTCTTTACCGGGGCAGGGAGGGTTTCGCCGCCGCTGCCGTCATCCTCGGCAAGGTTCCACTCGGGATGTTTCTTTTCCAGTTCCTGGTTTTCGGCGGCCAGTGCCGGTTCCCGTATGGTCACAAGCATGGTTATGACTGCCGCCGCCATGATGGCCGCGACAATGAGAAACAGGGGCTGGTAATTTACATGCTCCATGCCCGCCACTCTGGAAGTGGGATACATAACTGCCGCCACGCCCAGGTAGAGGACGCCGCCTACGGCTCCCATAAGATTGATGATGGCATTTGCCTTGCTGCGCAGGGGCTTTGCGGTTACGTCGGGCATCAGGGCCACGGCGGGGGAGCGGTAGGTGCCCATGGAAATCAGCAGCAGTCCAAGCACGATGACAAAGGCTGCAAGCTGAATGGGCGCGGCTTCCCGGGAATAGCTGTTGTCCAGTATGGGAAGAATGTTCATGAGAATCACTGCCCCGGCCGTACCTGCAATAATGTAAGGCGTGCGGCGGCCCAGCTTTGTGCTGGTCCGGTCGGATAAGCCGCCGAAGAACGGCAGCAGAAACAAGGCAAGAATATTGTCTGCGGCCATGATGATGCCGGTGAGGGACTCGTCCATCTTGAAAGTCTCCCGCAGAATCAGGGGGACCACGCTGTCATACATCTGCCAGAAGGCGCATATGGACAGAAATGCCAGTCCCACCAGGATGGTCCTTTTGTTGTTCAGTTTCAGTTCGTTCATTTTTACCCCCTTGTGCGCTTGGGCGCACATACCAGTCATAAGCGGCCCTTTGACCACAGACCGCAGGCCCGGCATCAAAGATTATTATAGTGTGGATGTTCTTATCGTATCATAGGATGTAGTGCTTTGCAAGCTTTGCTGCAGCCGCAGAAGAAGGGTTGAAGCAGTTGGTTTTCTGTGTTATCATACACAGTAGGGCAAATGCTTACGGCAGGATTTGCGGAAGGAAGGTGCGGCAGATGATAATCAGTGAAAGAATATTCGATATTTTGAGGAAAAGGAATATCAGCCAGAAAACTTTTTCGGAAGAGACGGGGATTTCCCAAAGTACTATAAGTGACTGGAAGAGAAAGAAGACAAATCCCGCCGCTGACAAAATCATGATAATCTGTGATGCCCTGCAGATCACTCCTTACCAGCTGCTCTGCGACCGGGAAGGGGAACCGGAGTATGACGAGGACTGTATTACAGTCAGAAAGGGTTCCGAAGAGTACCTTCTGATTGAGAAGTACCGCAGGCTCCAGAGACAGCAGCGCAACCGGGTGCAGGGGTATCTGCAGGCCCTGGCCGAAAAACAGTGAAGTGCTGAAATTGTATGTGAAACCGGACAGATTTGGAAGCAAGTTTCCCGACATGGCCTGATGAGACGTGCAGGAGGTGTTTTTATGCAGAAATTTCGTTTAAACCATATGAAATCATTTGCGGACTCCAAGGAAATCGACATCAAACCCATCACTATCTTTGTGGGTAAAAACAGCTGCGGCAAAAGCAGCCTGCTTCGGTTTCCTGTGGTATTGGCACAAACCTTCCGGGAGGAAGCGATCACACCGCTTCTGTTTTTTGGAAATATGATAGATTATGGGAACTATGATGATGTCTTATATAAACATGAAGATAATTGTCTTGTGTTTAAGCTGTCTTTCGGGCGTGAACTGTCACGATATGTCAGACTGGAAGCTGGCAGATGGAGAAGCACGATGGCGCAGGGCCTCCGGAATCATTTTTATTCTTATAAGTCAAGTGCGGAATTACAGGTAACGATTGATAAACCGCTGAAAAAGATAGAGGTCAAAAAGGCTGAGCTGTACCTGGATACTCTAAAGATATGTGATTTGGAGCGGGAAGGGGAAAAAGAGTATATTTTCAGGTTTTATCAGTTTTACAATGGAGATTCGTGGGAGAAATGGGAAAAAGAAATCATTCTGCCGGAGGCGCAGTTTGATAAATTTATTCCCTTTGTGGGCGTGGAGAATCTGGTTGGACAGTTTTGCCTGCAGGAAGGCCTGACTTCAAAGGAAAATGATTTCGAACAAGATTTCGGGGTGTTCTTTTCTTACGATAAATTTCTGCAGCATGTGGATGAGTTAAAAAAACCGGAGCTGGAAAAGGTATATTGTATGGCGGCTTTTGTACAGGCATATTTCCGGGGAATAAAATGGCAGCTGGCAGACGAGGCTGCCAATATGGTATACATTGGGCCTTTCAGGGAAAATCCAAAGAGAATCTACAGGGACTCGGAGAGCAGTTATAATGATGTGGGAGTGAACGGTGAATATACCGGCATGCTGCTGCGGCAGGCAGCGCAGGAAAATACGGAGCTGCTGGGAAATGTGTCAGGATGGTTTCAGGATGCCATGGGTTATTCGCTTGATGTAAAAGAAGCCGGGAACGGACTGTTCAGCATCATGGTCAGAGGCAGGGCGTGTGCGGATAACATTATGGATGTGGGATACGGAATTTCCCAGGTACTCCCCATAGTCACACAGCTGTACAATGCGAATAATACCAAACTGAACGGAAGGGCATCCTTATCGTATCAGGGAACCACAGCCATATTTGAACAGCCGGAAATCCATCTTCACCCCGCGGCGCAGGCGCAGCTGGCAGATTTGTTTGTAAACTGTGTGACCGATAAGAAGAATCCGGTTAACCGTATACTGATAGAGACGCACAGCGAACATCTGATCAGAAAACTTCAGGTACTGGTGGCAGATCCGGAGAGCGGGATTGACAGTGACCAGGTTGCCATCTATTATGTGGATAAAAATGAGGAAGGGAATTCGTATATCGAGAAAATGGAATTGTGCGAGAACGGACAGTTTGAAAAAGCCTGGCCGTCAGGATTTTTTGATAAAAGTTATGAGCTGACAAAACTTCTGATGAGGGCAGGCCGGAAAAAATCCTGATCACATGATTGAAGTATTACGCAGTTTGGAATGGGAGAATGGAATGGCAGATGTCGTATTATGTTATAGTATTCTGGAGCTTTGCATGCAGGTGGATGCATTTTCTTCCGAGATAGATGCGGTACAGATGGTGCTGAGACTGCGGCAGCACCGGGCAGTGGTTTCAGAAGCGCTTATGGATTTTTATGAGGCCTATTTTCGGGAAAAAGGTCCCGGGTTTCTGCAATGGTATCAGGATATATGGGCAGGCAGGGCTTATTCCAATGAACTGGCAGTTATGAATGAGTGTGAAATACACAAAAAGTATGTGCAAAATCAGCCATATTATAATGAGCTGATTGCCCTGGCAGTTAACACGGCGGAAAAAATCATCCTTATGGAGCCAAGAAATAAAATACAAAAATATATGAAGAAAGAATGGGGCATTTCTGCTTTTGGAAAGGCCGATATTCTGGATGACAGAGGGACCAACGGTTTTTCCATGCTCACGCTGCCTGTACACGGAAAAAGGGTGGAGGAAGGTGAAAGCAGCACTGCCATAGCAAAATGGATCGGGTATTTCCTGGCAAAAGAGAATTACATACAGATTTTTGACAATTACTTATTGACGGGAGAGGGAATCCGGCAGTTTAAAAAATATTTTCTCAAATATATCAAAGAGGGAACCGATATCGAAATTTTTTCGATGGAAGACAGCAGTTTTCCGGAGCAGCAGATAAAAAGCGAATTTTCCAAGCCCGAATACCAGAAATGGAATTTTTCCATATATTTGGTAAAAGATAAAAAGGGCTGGCATGCAAGGGCGATACAGGGAAGCAAATATATTATCCAGGTGGAGAGAGGCATTTCTGTTTTTGGCAGGAACGGAGAGACATTCCAAACCCTGGTCAATATTTTTGAGAATAATGTCTCGTCCAGAATTGCCGTGACCGAATCGCATTTAAAGCAGGTTTTATGACAGAGAAAATAGAAAGGGAAATGTTATGAAAAAACTGAGATCGCCTTACCGGGTAAAATGCAGGACATGCGGAAACGTGCTTTCCCTGGATCTGGATTTGGAGTGTGTGAGTTCCTATGAACGGAAAATGGGACCGGAAATGGAATATGCCGCTTTCTATGATAATGGATGTCCGGAATGCAGGGCCGATATTATGGTGAGGATAGGGGCCTGGGAATATCCGGAGGGACAGCTGACAGACTACAGTGTGACGCTGGAAGGCGCCTGCGAGATGGAAGAGCCGGTATTTGAAGACGACTTTGGAATATAAAGGGAGAATTAACATGATAACCATTTTAAAAGAAACGCCCCTCAGGCCGGTGACGTTGATGGGAGAGCGGGCAGGCGTGTGCTGGGGAGCCGACATTAATAATGAAGAAAAAAATTACAGGCGCGGACTTGACTGCATCCGGTCCGGACACCACAGGGTCATGGAATATGTCAATGTGGAAATGATCATAGATGGATATTCCGCCCGGGTGATCAGGGAGTGGTATACCCATATCGGCGGCGCTCCCACAAGGCTGCAGGCCAGCACGCGTTATATCAATTACAAAGATTTTTCTTATACGGTGCCGCCTGCCATTGCGGGAAACCCGGAAGCGGAAACCATTTACCGGGAGACCATGGGCGCGATTGCGTCGGCCTGCAGCCGGCTGGAGAATGAATGCGGAATTCCCCGGGAAGCCGCGGCAATGCTCCTGCCGCTGGGAATGACCACCAGGCTCGTGGACAAGAGAAATGTGCGCAATCTTGTGGAAATGTCGCATCAGAGACTCTGCACAAGGGCATACTGGGAATACCGCTTTCTGATGAATGATATCTGCCGGGCGCTGTCGGACTATTCTGAGGAATGGAAATATCTGGTGGAACATTATTTTGTCCCCAAGTGCGAAGTGGCAGGGTACTGTACGGAGAAAAAGAGCTGCGGCAGAAAGCCCAGAAAAGAAGAAGGGGAATGAACCGGCAATCTAATTTTTATGAAAAGCTAAAGTATTTGATTCCCCTGCCGATAAAATTAATAAGTAATTGAGATAACCAGTTCGGGAAAGGAGGAGTCCGAGATGCGTATAGAAGCATACAATCAGGTTCATCAGATATACCAGACAAAGAAGGTGAACAAAGTACGCCAGACCGGCAGTGCATCCCATACAGATCAGCTGCAGTTCAGCAATTTTGGAAAAGAAATCGGGGCAGCGCAGGCGGCGCTTGCGGGAACTCCTGATATCAGGGAAGAACTGACAGCCCCTATCAAGGCGCAGATCCAGAACGGCACCTATAAAGTGGATACAGCGGATTTTGCAGAGAAACTGCTGCAGAAAGCGGCTGCAATGGATGCGGCTTATGAGGAAACGAGGTAAGGAGTCCGGTGGCTAGTTTAATGGAGAACCTGATCGAGGTGCTGGGGCAGGAATGTGACGAGTACGAGGGGCTTCTGGCCTTATCCCAGAAGAAGACTCGGGTTATCGCCAGTGCGAATCTGGAGAATTTACAGAAAATCACGGATGATGAACAGGAAGTGGTAGGCAGGATCACCCACCTGGAAAAGAGAAGGGTGGAAGTGACAGCGGACATTGCCAATGTGTTGAACAAGGATGTCGAAACGTTAAAACTCAGCAATCTGATCGAAATGATGTCGGTCAGGCCCAGGGAGCAGGAAAAACTTGCCGAAGTACATGGCAGATTGCAGAGTTCGGTCCGCGAATTACAGCGGGTCAATGAGCAGAATAAAGAACTGCTGGGAAATGCCTTAGAAATGGTGGAATTTGAGATGAATCTCCTGCAGGCCACGAAAGCCGCGCCGGAGACGGCAAATTATACCAGAAGCGCTTACAGCTCCGGTGCGCAGATGGGTGTTACCAACGGAAATTTTGACGCGAAGCAGTAGCCGGGAAGGCACTGTATCCTTGTAGAACGAGAGGTAAATGTTATGCCATTAATGGGTAGTTTATATGTTGGATCATCAGGATTACAGACAAGTCAGAATGCGCTGAACACCACAGCGCATAATCTTACTAATATCGAGACCACCGGCTATGTCAGACAGCAGGTGCAGCAGTCTACAAAGAGTTACATGACTCTTTCCATAGACGTCAAATCCGTCAACAACAAACAGACGGGTCTGGGTGTCACTTATTCCAGGGTAAAACACATAAGGGATTTTTTCCTTGACAAAGCATATCGCAGGGAGTCCGGGCGCAGCATGTTTTATCAGGTGTCCAGCGAGGTGATGGAGGAAGTGGAGAGCCAGCTGGGCGAGATGAACGGCGAGGCTTTTCAGGCCACGCTCACGGATTTCTGGACTGCCATCCAGGAGCTTGCAAAGGATCCGGCCAGTTCCGTGACCCAGGGGCTGCTGGTACAGCGGGCGGCAGAATTCATCCAGAAGGCAGAGGCCGTCTACGATGGATTCTGCTCGTATCAGAATAATCTGAATGCCCAGGTGAAGGACCAGGTGGATAAGATCAACAGCTATGGAAAACAGCTGACTGCCTTAAACCAGGCCATCAGGGCCATTGAGGCGGGCGGGATAGAGAGCGCCAACGACATGAGGGACGCCAGAGACCAGATACTGGACGAATTGTCGAAGATGGCAGATATCGATTTCGGCGAGGATATGCACGGGGATGTCTGGGTAAAGCTGGAGGGAATGGATTTTGTAAAAGGTGACAGTTACTATGAGATCGGCCTGGATGTGGATGATTCCACGGGATTTTATACCCCCTTCTGGTTTCAGAATGCCACATACAGAACCCTTCCGAACGGCACCAGGGAATACATAATCGAGGGAGCGGAAGTCTTTAATTTGAATAAAGAGATTTCCAGTGACTTAAATACGGATATCGGCGGACTGAAGGCCATTTTGCTGGCAAGGGGCGACCATAGGGCCAATTACACGGATGTGGCCGACCCGGAGAAATATCAGAAAGTATCCCAGTCCGTCCTGATGAACATCCAGGCCGAGTTTGACCAGCTGATTCACAATGTTGCCACGAAGGTGAATGAGATTCTGGCAGGGGCTGCCGGTGTGAAAACGGGATATATAGAGGTGACGGATGCCAACGGTAACACGTCGCTGAAGAAAGTAAATTACTGCCTGGCCGATTCCAACGGCTATATGAGGAAGGACGATGGCAGCCCCATCCAGATGTTCGGAAAGGTTTCTTCCGAAGGATATGAAAAGGTAACGCTGGCAGGGCCCATACGGGATGAAAATGGAAACCCGCTGCTTGATGGGAACGGGAATCAGGTGGTTCCTGGAGGCACAGAGTGCTGGGTTTATATAGAAGAGAACAGTGCGGATCCGGATGCAGATCCTCTGGGGCTTTATACCATAAAGAACCTGCAGGTGGACGCGGAGCTGATGCAGAAGCCTTCCATGCTGGGATTCCGCCTAGAGGACGGTTCGGAGGACAAGGCGACGGCAGAAGCGCTGAAAGACGCTTTCCTGGAGGAATCCTATTCCCTGAATCCCAATGTGAAGAAAAAAGCCAGTTTTGTGGATTACTATGACGACCTGGTGGCCCAGGTTGCCAATTCGGGCTATGCTTTCCGGAGCATATTTGTGAACCAGGAGAATACGGTGGAGTCCATCTACAGCGCCAAGGAGCAGGTGGCAGGTGTCTCTTCCGATGAGGAACTGTCCAATATGATTAAGTTCCAGAATGCGTACAATGCTTCCAGCCGTTATATCAATGTGGTTGACCAGATGCTGGAGCACCTTCTCAACACGCTTGGCGTATAAGGCAAAGCCTGCGGGAACGAAGCGTAATAAGAACCGGACAGAACGCAATATCCGCAGAAAGCGTCAGTTGCGGATTATGGCAGGAACGGAATAGGAGAATAGAATATGCCTTCACAATTTTTTGGATTAAATATAGCGTATACCGGATTGCTGGCCAGCAATGCGGCACTGAATACCACCAATAACAATATAGCAAATGTGCAAACGGAAGGATACAGCAGGCAGCAGGTAAGCCAGGAAGCGGCCAACGCCATACGGGTGTTCCAGACTTATGGCTGTGCGGGAGCCGGCGTGGACGTGATTGCCGTCGAGCGTATCAGGGATGGATTCTATGACTCCAGGTACTGGGTCAACAATGCAAAGGTGGGAGAGTACGGCCACAAACAGTATTATATGAAGCAGCTGGAGAGTTTCTTTGACGACAACGGCCAGAATGCCGGATTTAAGACGGTGTTTGACCAGCTGATGATCACGGGACTGCAGGCGTGGATGGATAATCCGGGTGATCTTTCCGTGAAGAAACAGTTTGTGGGATTTGCGGATTCCCTGGCGGAATATTTTAACGGTGTTGCAGGGAATCTGGAAAAACTGCAGAAGGACGTAAACCAGGAGATCAAGGTTAAGATTGACGAGATCAATTCCATTGCCAGTGAGATCGCTACCCTGAACAAACAGATCAATACCATAGAACTGTCCGGCAACATGAAAGCAAACGAGCTGAGGGACAGAAGGGAACTGCTTCTGGACCAGCTGTCGGAAATCGTGGATGTGGAGACTTCGGAGAGGCCTATCACGGATCCCAACAATCCGGGGCAGGAGAGCGGGGCAAACCGTTTTATGGTCAAGATTGCCGGAGGGCAGGTTCTGGTAGACGGAAATGACTATAACGCTCTGGAATGTGTGGCCAGAACATCAGGGGAAAAGGTGAACCACACGGATGTGGATGGCCTGTATGATGTGTACTGGGTCAACGGATCGAAGTTTAACCTCTACAATGCCGCCATGGGAGGCTCCCTCAAAGGGCTTGTGGACATGCGGGATGGCAACAATGGGGAGTATTTTACCGGCAATATTACAGATATAGGCACTACGACGGACCAGGACGGAATTTCCCATGACACGGTCACCGTGGAGGTGGGAAAACACTATCTCACGGATTTGAATAAATGTAATCTCTCGGAGAGCGGAGGCGTTATCAATCTGGGAGGACGGGAGTATTACTATGATTCCTGGTCCTATAACGTCAGTTTCGACCAGAACGGGGAACCCGTTTACTCCTATACCTTTACCATGTCTGCCTCAACCCAGGACGGTGGCTTAAATGAACAGCGCATTACCAATGACAGGGTTGGGAAAGACGCTACCGTGGGTACGGGTATCTCTTATCAGGGTGTGCCTTACTATATGGCCCAGATGAATGAATGGGTGAGGACTTTTTCCCAGAAGGTCAATGACGTGCTGACGGGCGGTTATTCGGGAACAACCCCGGGTGTTGATCTCTTTGCTGCAGATAAGGCAGCGGGAAGCGGCCAGTATGTTTTTTCGGACACATACAGATACGATTTGTTTTTACAGCAGGTAGAAGCGGAAATAGAGACAGAGTTCAAAAAAGCCAGGGAAACGAAAAAGCAAGAACTTGAGAATCTCAATCCGAATTGGACTGAGGAACAGGTGGAAGAGGAACTGCAGAAGCTGGATCCGGCGCTGCGTGCAACGGCCGAGACCCAGGTGAAACAAAAGGCCAGTATGTCGGTGTCTGTGGGGAAGGGTATCACGAATAATGACAATTATTATTTGATGACCAGCAAGAATTTCAGTGTTTCCTCCACCATAGAAAATGATCCCAGCCGTCTGGCGAATAAGACGAAGCCGGATGATGGCCCGGAGCAGAATGACCTGATTCAGGATCTGAAGGATCTGGTGACGGATAAAGGAAAGATGAGCTTCCGGGGAAGCTCCGCATCGGAATTCCTGCAGTGTATCCTGGGGGATGTGGCCCTGAACACCAAAAGGGCAGAGACTTTTTACCAGAGCTATAAGGATATTGCATATTCCATAGACAGCCAGCGCATTTCCATTTCCGGCGTGGATGAAGATGAAGAGGCAGTGAATCTGGTAAAATATCAGAACGGGTATAATCTTGCGTCAAAGATGATTCAGGTTCTGACGGAGGTCTATGACAGACTGATTCTCCAGACGGGCGTATAAGTATGCAAAGCTTTCCGGGCTGTTCAAAGCGCCGGCCCGGACAAAATAAATTTTTCACACGCAAATTTGTGCCTGCGGTCCAAATTCGCAGGTTACTGAAAGGCATGGGGATTCTTATGAGAATAACAAATAAAATCATGCAGAGGAATAATCTGTCAAATATCAATACCAACAAGATATACCAGGACAGGCTGAGTACACAGATGTCCTCCCAGAAGAAGATCAACCGCCCCTCCGATGATCCGGTGGTGGCCATCAGGGCATTGCGCCTGCGCAGCAATGTGACGGAGATTACCCAGTATTACAGCAAAAATATTCTCGATGCGGAGAGCTGGCTGAAAGTAACCCAGGATGCCATATCAAATCTGTCCCAGATTATCACCAATATGATTGCCCGCTGTAACAGGGGCTCCAACAGCGATCTGACCACGGCAAACCGGAAGATTATTCTGGAGGAAATGCAGAATCTGGGGGAAACGGTTTATTCTACAGGGGATTCTGACTATGCGGGCAGATATGTGTTTACCGGTTACCGCACGGACACATCGCTTAGTTTCCTGTCGGGAAAGACCCAGAATTACACCATCACGGAACAGCTGGACAAAACAGCCATCGATTCGGTGATAAAGGTGGATACGGACAAACTTCTGGACATCAATTCCACCAACTATGAGGACTTCAATGTAAACGAGGATGACATTTCCTCCGTGGAGGTTCAGAGAATCCGGCTTGCATACAATGACTGTTCCCTGTATGGGGAATATGACAACCTGAAAACAGAACAGAACAAGCTGGTGGAAGAGGCTGTCAAGGATGCAAAGGCTTTGAACGCTGCACTGGCGGGAAAAAATATTGTCATAGGCAATGTGGATCTGAAAAATCTCAGTGAAAATGACAGAAATACGATTCAGGCGGCGATTGATGGTGTGGTTGCTGACCTGGAAGCTGGTGGCGCAGATGCGGCTGAGATTGAAAAGCTGAAAAACTGGCAGGAGAATCCGGAGGGACGTCTGAAGGATTATTATAAAGATATTAATGGCAAACTTGATGCTGTAAATGCAACACTGGAGGGCACTGGCATTGCCATGCAGGTGGGGGACGCCCTGGATTTCCAGACCATTAATGCCAATTCTGAGATTGCCAATACAATGGGGCAGAACTGGTCCCAATCCTGGGAGGACAATAAAACGGCCTTTTCCCAGCTGTCTGCTCCCAAGATAGAGTTTACGGATCCCAACGACCCCAACAATAAATTCCTGGGTGAAACCTGGGGAGGGGGATTTGCGGAAGGCGGGGGAACGGATGCCATCACTATGATGCATTCCTATGAGGATCCCTATGTATACGCTGCCCAGAATGATGATGCCATTGTATATGTTCCCGAGACAGGGGAAATCCTTCTGGGGAAAAACCGCTATAAGACATTGAGCGGTACCAAGGATAATGAAGCAACCGCGGTGGAAAACGAGCTGGAAATCCGCGTCACCTATGACAAGAACAACTGGCAGAAGGGTGACCTGCGTCCCGAGCATTATTTCTACTGTGAAGCGGATCCGGAGGAAGAAGGAAGAACAGACCGTATTATTTATAATGATACCTATCTGACGCCAAACGCGGAGCGCCAGGTGATCGAATATGATGTAGGATTTAATCAGAGCATCCGGATCAATTCCACGGCGGATGAGTGCTTTAAGCATGGCATCGGCAGGGAAGTGGACGATATTGTGAATGCCATGCAGGATGTGCTGGATCTGGAGGGCGTGGTGGCCGATATCCAGACTGTGATGGACTCCCTTCCGGCTGACAGCGAGAAACGCCCTGAACTGCAGAAGAAACTGGATGCGGCCAACAAGGCCCTGACGCTTGCCAAGGATAAGGAGCAGAAGCTGTTTGAGCACGGGATCACGACTTTCCAGAAACATCTGGACGAAGCAAACCTTTGTGTCACCAACTGCGGTTCCAGGGAGAGCAAACTGGAGCTGATCAAGAACCGCAGCCAGAACCAGAAAACCACATATGAAACCCTCAAGAGCGAGAATGAAGACATCGATATCACGGAAGTGGCAATCGAACTCAATGCGGCGGAACTGACTTATGATGCAGCCTTAATGGCAACCGGTAAGGTGATGCAGACCACTCTGCTGAATTTCATCTGATTTTTCGGGCAGACTTTTCCGGCCCGGATCATACCGTTCATTTTATCGAAGTGGCGAGGCCGCTTCAGGACAGGAGTGCTATGAAGATCAATACTAAAATATTCGGAGAAATAGAGATTTCAGAGGATAAAATCGTGACTTTCCGAAACGGCATTATCGGTTTTCCGGAACTGAGGCGTTTTGCACTGCTGCATGACGAGGAGAGGGGAACCAATGCGGGAATCCGCTTCCTGCAGTCGCTGGAGGAGCCGGGATTTGCCATGCCGGTGATGAATCCGCTGGATGTAAGGCCGGATTACGATCCGGAGGTGGAAGACGAACTGCTGGCCAGCGCAGGAAAGATTACCCCGGAAAACCTTCTGGTACTGGTGACAGTGTCCGTTCCCGAAGACCTGACTAAAATGAGTGTAAACCTGCAGGGGCCTTTTATCATCAATATTGAGGAGCGCAAAGGCTGCCAGATCATATTGGAAAGCGGAAATTATCCTGTGAAATTTCCCATTTATGACATCCTGCAGGCGGGAAAGGCAGGTGCATAATATGCTGGCATTGTCGAGAAAGAAAAATGAGGCCATTATCATCAGCAATAATATTGAGGTGACGATTCTGGAGGTGAAAGGCGACCAGGTTAAGGTGGGGATCACGGCACCAAAAGATGTTCCCATTTACCGGAAGGAAGTGTATCTCCAGATTCAGGAGGCAAATAAGGAAGCAGTGAATGTGGACGGCATGGAAGCCCTGCGGAATCTGCTGGGGTGAAATGTCACAGACGGTTACGATGTTGTAACCAAAATTTCGGAATGTTGGTTAATTTTTAAAGAAAAAATTCCGATAAAACAAATAGACGCAAAGGAATATCGGGAAGCAGGATGCTCCCGGTGTGCGGATATTAGATACAAGGAGGTGGATGAAGTGGCAATTGAACCGATTTCAAGTGTAATGACATTCCAGGCACAGGGAAATGTAGTACAGAGGCCACAGGCTTCCGTGGAGACGGAGAAGCCGGAGAGCAGCAGTACAGCAAGTGTACCGGCTGCAGAGTATGTAGACAGAACAACAAGTGTGGTGGAGAACTCACAGGACAAGGGCCAGGCAGACGGCGGCGACCAGAACAAGGATCAGCAGGCATACCATGAGAAGGTCAGAAAAGCCGTTGAAACCCTGAACAAGAGAATGGCCAATTCCGAGGCAGTGTTCGGCATTCATGAGGATACCAACCGTGTGACGATCAAGATCGTTGATAAGAGCACCAAGGAAGTGATCAAGGAACTGCCCCCGGAAAAGACGCTGGACATGATCGCAAAGGTCTGGGAGATGGCAGGCATCCTTATCGACGAGAGGCGCTAGGCCCGGGTGAGGATGATGCATCCTGAAATGTGACAGGGATGTTCTTCACGTAGTTTGAAAGGAGAGATTGATTATGCCAATGAGATTGACCGGCTTAATGTCCGGCATGGATACGGAATCCGTTATCCAGCAGCTGGTGGAAGCCAAAAAAACCAAGGTGACGACTGCTGTGAAAGCACAGAAGTCACTGAAATATAAGCAGGATGCATGGAAGACGCTGAATACCCAGATCCTGAACTTGTATAACAAGTCCCTGAGCAATATGCGCTGGGAGAGTTCCTTTGTGAAGAAGACCACAAAGGTATCCAACAGCAATATCGTATCGGTTATCACGGGCGAAGGCGCCATGAACAGTGTGCAGAACCTGAGAGTGGACCAACTGGCCAGATCCGGCTATCTGACAGGCGGTGAGATGAAGCTTGCAGATGGGGCAGAAGGAGATAAGGTTACCAGCGACACCAAGCTGAGCGACCTGGGATTTCCGAAGGGCGGCGGTACCATCCGGGTGACAATCAACGGGGAATATGCGAATATCACTGTTGATGAGAATTCCACAGTAGGAAATTTTGTAAAGGCGCTGCGGGAAACGGGCGTAAACGCTAACTTTGACGAGGCCAACGGCAGAATCCACGTATCTTCCAAGGAGCCGGGGGCTGCTGCGAACTTTGAGATTAGCGGAACGGATATAGGCGGGCTGGAAGCCCTGAGCAAGCTGGGACTGAGTTACAACACTGCTGCAAATGCAGATGCGATTTTAAAGAGCAGACAACAGAACATGCTTGACTCCTTTAAGAAGATGGCAGAAACTTCTGGATCACAGCTGAAGGAGAGGCTGCGTAAGAACGGGGTTGAACTGGATAATCTGAAGGCTGAAGATATGACTGACGAAGTCATGGCAGTGATGGAAAAGGTTGTTGAAAAAGAGAAAGAGCAGACCACCCTGGGAGATGACTACAAGAACCAGCTGGGAAGCTTTGGCGACAATGTTTCACAGTTGAAAGTGGATGCGGAAAGGCTGAAGACCATAAAGGACGAAGCCCAGAAAGCCGAGGATGAGGAAAGGGCACCCAAGAAGACATCCGGTGAAGATGCCGTGATTTATCTGAACGGTGTGAAATACACTTCTTCCTCCAACAGCATCAAGGTCAATGGCCTGACCCTGACAGTGAATGCAAAGACGGCTCCGGGTGAGGAAGTTACCATCACTACGCAGGACGACACCGATGGCATTTATGACATGGTGAAGAATTTCCTGAAGGAGTACAATACCCTGATCAACCAGATGGATAAGCTGTACAATGCAGATTCTGCAAAGGGATATGAACCCCTGACAGACGAAGAGAAGTCCGCAATGTCCGACAGCGCCATCGAAGAATGGGAGAAGAAGATTACGGATTCCATTCTGCGCAAGGATGAGTCCCTGGGAACCATTTCCAACGCCATGAAGAAAATCATGATGGAAGGTGTGGAAGTAAACGGGAAGAAAATGTATCTTTCCAATTTCGGCATCAACACTCTGAGCTATTTCTCCGCTCCCGAGAATGAGAAAAACTCATATCATATCGACGGAGACCCGGACGATTCCGCTACTTCCGGAAATGCCGATATGCTGAAGTCCATGATCGCAAACGATCCGGATACCGTGGTGGCATTTTTTACCGGACTGGCGAAGAACTTGTACGGCGAGATGACCGAGAAGATGAAGCATACGGAATACAGTTCTGCATATACGGCTTATGAAGATACGAGAATGCAGAAAGAGTATGACGATTATACGGTAAAAATCAAGGAATTGGAAAAGAAGCTTGCAGATTACGAAGATAAGTGGTATGCTAAATTTGCGGCAATGGAAACTGCCATGGCGAAAATGCAGAACAATGCCAGCGCGGTAACTTCGCTGTTGGGCGGCTGATAGCGGCGGCGACTCTGTTGCAGGGTAAATTTAACTGCCTGCACAGCCTGTTTCCGTCGGGAGAGCGATTTGCTGCCCGGAGGGAAGAGGCCTGCAGGCGGAAGCCGGCAGAAACGCTGTTGTCCGTTATGGCAGAAATGATGAAAGGTAAGGTGTGGTATGGCGTTACCCAATGCATATGGACAGTACAATAACGGTAAGATTCTGACAGCTTCCCCGGCGGAGCTGACGCTGATGCTCTATGAGGGCGCTATTAAATTCTGCAATATTGCCATCGTGGCGGTAGAGAGCAAGGATGTGGAAAAGGCACATATTCATATCCAGAAGACGGAGCGTATCATCGATTACCTCCGTCAGACGCTGGATATGAAGTATCCGGTGGCAGAGCATTTCGAGCGGGTTTATACTTATATGGGCCAGAGGCTGATTGAAGCGAACATAAAGAAGGACAAAGAGATTCTGGAGGAAGTAAACGGTCATCTGCGCTCCATGCGCGATACCTGGAAGGAAGTCATGAAGAGAGGCAGGGATTAAGGGCATGACGGGAAACTATCTGATGCTCCTGGAGGAAAGCCTTCGGAAGAAGCTGCAGGTCATGGCGGAAGTTCAGAAGTATAATCTGCGTCAGCAGGAGCTTTTCCAGTCCGGTATGGCGGACATTGACAAGTTCGATGAATATGTGGAGGAAAAGGGACTTCTGATAGACAAGCTGAACGCGTTGGACAGCGGTTTCGACAAACTGTATGCCAATGTGGCTGCGGAATTTGGAGATTCCCCGCCGGGAACCCAGATGATGAAATGGTGGTTTCTGCATTTTTCCCCGAAGGAATTTAAAGAAGGGCTGATGTTTGCCGGCTACTATTTCATGAACATGTCGTTCCTGTTCCCCTTTT